>JAESGM010000101.1_pt1 | contig 234094 bp, 220 predicted proteins | sample 9269721 | NCBI WGS metagenome assembly JAESGM01 (sample SAMN15720920, study PRJNA650825) | algae metagenome | isolation source: Komarekiella atlantica HA4396-MV6 and co-occurring heterotrophs from... | place: USA: Theobald House, Kauai, HI | collected 2009-07-29
TGCGGCCGCACGGCGGGCTCGGCGGAATGACGCCTGCAGGGCGGCTTGCCGCAACCGCCCGACACGGGCACCATGATCAACCCGGACTCTAGTTATGGCTGGAGGGAAAACGGGGAGCACGTCACTGCGACGGAGTGGTTACAGAATTTATTTGAAACTGAGCGAGTATGTTGATGAAGCACCGCACAAACTGGCTATGCGCAATTTTCAGATGGCGCCGTCCATCGGCGTAGCGGCTTGGTCCGGGCGATCGTTGCCGTTTTGGGCAAAGACTGCTTTGGGCCCCGACTACAACGTCTCAAGTGCGTCGCAAGCGCACGAACGCGGATCGGCGCAGCGCATCACTCTTAGAATCTTCTCACTATCTACCAAGGTCGGGCGTCGTTTGTATGGGCACGGCCTGTGCTTACCATCGCGGCCGTTGGTCATGCATCGAGCTCGGTCAAGACGCCCTACCAGCGCCTGAACAGGTTCGACCTTCGTCCGCCTCAGGCTGTGCGGGCCACAGGCGGCGGGTTGAGGCCGATCATGGCAATCCATGAATCGACGAGGCGAGGATATCGGCGGGTTGTCATCCACTCCAGGCACGGGAGGGTGGACGAGATAGGAGGTTTGCTACCAATTTGACAATATGATACCAAAAGAGAGCTTTGGTACAACCGGAGGCGCTTGTGATGGAAGCCCAGCGCGTGAAGCTCATCGAGGGCGGCAAGCTCATTATCCCTGCTCCGATGCGTCGGTCGCTCGGCATCACCACGGGCGACGTCGTGACCATCGAGATCGACGATGGCGATCTCCGCATCCGCACGCTCGACAAGGCGCTGGCGCGGGCCCGCGCCATCGTGCGCCGCCACGTCCCTGAAGGACAGTCGCTCGTTGACGAGCTCTCCGCCGACCGCCGGGCAGAGGCTGACCGTGCCTGACGCGATCGTGCTCGACAGTTCGGCGATCCTGGCCCTTCTCAACGACGAAACGGGTGCCGCCAAGGTGGAGGCCGTTCTCGACCGCGCCATCGTCGGTGCAGCGAACCTCTCCGAGGTCGCAGCCAAACTCGCGGATAAAGGCCTCGACCGCGTGGAGATCACCGAAGCGCTCGCCGTCCTCCACGACATCAGGCCGATGACTACGACTCAGGCTCTGGTCGCCGGCACGCTTCGCCCGCCAACCCGCAGCCTCGGCCTGTCGCTGGGCGATCGAGCCTGTCTGGCGCTGGCGATCGAGCTCGACGCTGTCGTCATGACATGCGACGGCGCATGGGATGCCATAGCTGCTTACGTGCTGGGCAAGGCGCGTGTCACGATGCTGCGCTGACACCCATCAGGATCGTTCAGTCTGCGAGAATGGAAGGCGAGCCCACCAGGCCCGCCTTTTTCGTGCATGGACGACCCATCACTTTCGGGATCCGGCCAAGCCACATGCTCTCGAAGGTCATCGTTGGTTCGGCGGTGTGATCCACGCGCGGCGTACCGGCGCAGCGAAGGCCTGCCGATGGCAGATAGTTAGACGAAGGCATTCTCATATCCCTCCGGTGCGTAGCGGGACACGAACCTGCCGGTCTCCAGTCTCCGCATTGGACCCCGCACCGGCAGCACGTGCATGCTGCCGGTGCTGAACCGTTAGATCTCGGTCTGCTCCGACATGCTGAGCGCGTCATCGACATCAACACCGAGGTATCGGACCGTGCTTTCGAGCTTGGTGTGCCCGAGGAGCAGTTGGCAGGCGCGGATGTTGCCAGTACGACGGTCGACGAGCGCCACTTTGGTGCGCCTGAGGCTGTGCGTACCGTAATCAGCTGGATTGAGCCCGATGAGGCCGATCCATTGATCGACGAGACGAGCGTACTGGCGCGTGGTCATGTGCCGGCCTGCATGGGACCGGCTCGGGAAGAGCCACGGCCCTTCCTTGGTCATGTGCTGCTTTGCCCAAGCCAGCACGCTCTCGCGCGTGGCTTCGGTGAGCTCAAACGGAACAGGCGTTCCAGTCTTCTTCTGCACGATCGTCGCGCGTGATTTGACGTGCCCAGCCACGACGAGGTCCGTGATCTTCAACCGCACGAGATCGCAGCCTCGCAGCTTGCTGTCTACGGCGAGATTGAGCATTGCGAGGTCTCGCAATTTACCCTCCGCACGGAGCAGGGCTCGTATCGACCAGATATGCTTGGGCTTCAGTGGCGGCTTGGCGCCGACGATCCGGCCGATGTTCCAGGGTCGACGTGGCGTGCGTTCTGTGTAGTCGATCTGCATGGCACTCCCCATTGGGCAAGGGCGCCGCATCTGATTGAGAGTACCATCGACCGGCTTCGCGCACCTCGATCACAAGCGCTCAGGATTAATCACCAGGCAGCCGCATCGCGCCCCGAAGCGGGCATTCCACAAAACTGCCGAACCAGCCGGATCTGGCCGCTAGCAGACCGTAGCGCCATTCGCCTTCATGTCTGCTTTTGTGTGCCGAACTCTAAAGAACTTCGTCGGTCCTCCTCCGTGCTCGGGCTGAATGGACCGTCCCCAGGATCAGGGACTTAGGCGGCTTGCGGAGGCCAGCTCCCTAGCCTCAGAGCGCGGCCCGTCGATGCTCGCGCTCAGTCGCAGATTGATCGGTATGAGCGCTCACTGCAAGCGCCATGGCTTCTTCAATGGCCTGCATCACAGGTAGGGTTGCGGTCTGATGGATCATATGTCCGGCGTCGGCCACGCGGTGGAGCCGACTCTGCGGAAGTGCGGCATGAAGGCGACCGGAATGATCGTCGAAATCGATCAGCCGATCTTCAGCGCCGGCGATGATGACGATGGGCATCTTGAGTTCGCTGTAGCGGTCGGAACGCCCGAAAGCGTCGGGGATCATCATAGCGGATTCCGCAGCGCTGGCCCGGATCTGGGAGGGCCTGAAGGCCATCTCACGTGGGAAGCCCTCGAACTTTGCAGGTACGGGAGCGGGGCCGAAAATCTTGCGCGCGATCAGAGGCCACAACGCGCGTGCAAGCATGGGCGCGGCTGTAAATCGCATCAGGTCCCCGAGGACGGGAATGGCAGGTACAGATGCCGCCGCGACATCGGGTCTGACAGTCGGATAATGGTAGCCCGACGCCAGGATCAGCGCGGAGACCATGGCCGGGTGGTTGAGGGCTAGCGCCGTCGCGACTGAGCAACCCCAGGAATGGCCGAGAAAGGCAGCTCGTGGAACGCCGAGCGCGGTGAGCGCTCCATGGACAAGATCGGCCTGTGCTTCATCGGTCCAGGCCTTGGTGCGCGGCCGGCTGCTGTGTCCGAAACCCGGGCGATCGAACACGATGACCCGATAGCGCTGCGCGGCCATGTCGAGGAGGCCGCTCGATACGAAGTCCTGGATCATGCTGCCGTTTCCGTGCAGCATCACCAGCGGCTCGCCTTCTCCCCGCTCCAGATAATGAAGCCGCACGCCATCGATCTCGATGAACCTGCCCATGGGTGGATTTGCACGCTCCGCCCGACGGGCAATCCGGTGGTTGGCAAAAGCCGCAAGGCTTAGAAAGGCCGCGGCCGCGCCCGCCCACACAAGGTAAGGACTTGCGGCCATCGAACGATGCGCGAGAGTGGACGAGGAAGATGCGGCGCGCCGGACGCTGCCGAGACGACGGGCTGAGAAACTGGCGGTCATGATGTGCTCCCCTGCAAGGCCGGCGTGACGGCCGGGAGCAGATCAGAGAATGTTGCAGTGCAACAAGAACAGCTCCTGCCCCAGGATTGTTCCTGCGATCGCGGTCATGGCAACAGCTTCGCGGCGGGACTGTCGCGAGAGCCGGAGCATCCGCAGCGCGCCGATTCGAAAACTCCAACCCGTCATCGTCGCTCAGCCGAGGAAACGCAGGTCGCAGCGTGACACTTGGCTCTTACGAGCGGAAGAGCGCTGCCTGTGCGTGCGTCTAGAGCAGCGGAGTGCCGCCCGTGACCGCATGGATGCCCCCGGTCATGTAGCTGCCCTCGTCCGAGGCGAGCAGGACAAAGATGCCCGCAAGCTCGCGCGGTTGTCCCGGGCGACCGAGCGGCGTGTCCTCCCCGAAGCTCTTCACTTTCTCGGCAGGCATGGTTGAGGGGATCAGTGGCGTCCAGATCGGGCCGGGCGCCACCGCGTTCACGCGGATTCCCTTTTTGCCCAGCATTTGCGCGAGGCCCGCAGTGAAATTCGAGACCGCGCCCTTCGTGGCGGCATAGGCGAGGAGCGCGGGGTTCGGTTTGTCCGACTGGATGGACGTCGTGTTGATGATGGACGATCCGGGCCTCAGGTGCGGCGTCGCGGCTTTCGCAAGTCGGAACATGGCGCCGATGTTGGTCTGAAAGGTGTAGTCCCACTCCTCATCCGAGATGTCCTCGATCGAAGCGTAGGTCCGCTGGAAGGCGGCGTTGTTCACCAGGATATCAAGTCGCCCGAAGGCTGCGACGGCACGATCCACAACCGCCCGGCAGTGTGCCGGATCTGCCAGATCGCCCGCCATCAGCTCGCAACGGCGACCCGCCGCCTCGACATGCTGCGCCGTCTCCCGCGCATCGGCGTCCTCTCGCTCGTTGAAATAGGCGATGAGCACATCGGCGCCTTCGCGGGCATAGGCGATGGCGACGGCGCGCCCGATGCCACTGTCGCCGCCAGTGATGATCGCGACCTTGCCTTCGAGCCGACCGGAGCCCTTGTAACTCGCCTCGCCATGGTCCGCCTGCGGCGTCAGTTCGGCCTCGGTCCCGGGCGGCTCGATCTGCTTCTGGTCAGAGGGCGCCATCGCCGAACTCCTGCTTTCTCGCACATGAGCGACAAGGCTTGCGTGAACGGGAAGTTCCGCCGTGCCGGAAAGAGCGAGAATGAGGCATGAACTTGCGCTGGACTGGAATAACGTGCCGTCCCTGCTTCGTCGGTGCTGTGACCCAGTGACATCATCCAGATAAAAGCTGTTAGCGCGAACGCCGCCATCTGGCATTTCGGGGGCTATGCGCCCCAAACCGGTCATCGCACTACGCGATCTGGGGAGCCGCACCCGGCCGGTGGACGGTCCTTGATGCATCGGTGCAGCCGCATGAGGTTCACCGGCAATAGGATGCAGTGAAGGAGCAACACCGGCATGAGGCCGAGCGCCGAGCCGTAGGCGATGAAGAGCACATTGGCGGCGATCGCCGCCAGCCGTAGTGCAACCATGCGGCTGCACGAAAAAGCCGCGACCGTCGATGCGGCGGCCAGGAAGCCGATCATGTCGATCGCGGTTGGTTGGAGAAGAACCACGGTCAGAGTCCTTCTATCAGGGACTGCCCGTTTTCCGCGAAACACCGGCTGTTCGGGCGCCGAGAGCCTTCAGGGCGCAGGCGTCGCCAGAGGCTGCCCCTTCTCGACAACATAGGTCGCAATGACTTTGGCTCCGGCAGCACCTGTTCTTGCGTCATGGACGGCGCGCGCTGGCACGACATAGGAGTCGCCTGCCTTCAGCTGCTTGGGCGGTTGGCCTTCGATCAGCAACTCAAAGCCACCCTCGATGAGGTAGCCGGACTCCGGACCCGGATGAGTATGGCGTCCGATCGAGGTGCTTGGCGCGATTTCGGCGATGCCGATCACCGTCTCGAACGCCGTGCCGGGAACATCAAAACGCTGTAGCGGGATGCGCTTGATCCCCTGCGTTGCCGTCGCTGCAGCGGGTGGAGCCTGCTGCGCAATCGCCGGGCTGATGCAGAGCGCAGCAGCTGTGCAAACCGACAAGATTGATGTCCGCATGGTAACCTTCCTCCAGTGACGGATGGAGTGCACCAGCTTTGCGTGACGTCGTCTTGGACAGCCGCGAAACCTGACCATGCCAAAAGCGAAAGGTCGCGTGCCGTTGCCCCATGCATTGGACAGTTTTCTCCCGGCCTGTATCATGCCTTGGCCGAGACGATCGTCAGGAGGCGGAGGTGAGTGCAGCCACATCCCTTCACTTTTCGACGCTCGGCCTGCCGCCTGAAGCGCGGCTGCCAGCGCTCCGGCAATTGTTTGAAGACAAGGTCCGCCTCGACATCGAGGCTGCTCCTGGCCACGCGGTCGAGATGAGCATGCATGTTGGGCCAGGACTGCGCCGGGCCCGGATGCTGTCGTCATTGACAGCCCGGATGGAACGGCCGCGACCTCGGCTGGCGGATGGTGAAGACAGTGTCTGCCTCATGATCAAGACGGGCGGCGCAATGATGGTCCGGCAGGGCCAGCGCCAGGGAGAGCCACGCACCGGCGATGGTGTTCTCCTCGTCTATCGTGAGCCTGCGACGCTTGCCTTTGACAATGCAACCTATCTCTCGATCCGGATCCCCTACGATGCGCTGGCAAGGTTCGGATCCGCAGGCGATGCGGCGGCGCGATGCATCACCCGCGAGACGGAGGCGCTGTCGCTGTTGCAGGCCTATGTGGCCGCCATGCCAGACAGCTTCGCCGATCCGCAACTTGCGCGTCTGGCCGCGACCCATGTCTACGACCTGATGATCGTCGCCCTTGGAGTCCGCGGCGATGATCGCGCTGAGGCTGAACTGCGCGGGGTCCGCGCGGCCCGTCTGGCCGCGATCAAGCAGGATCTGGCGCGTAACACCGACCTGTCCCTCCAGGAGATTGCCGCGCGACGGGGCATTTCTCCGCGCTCTGTCCAGATGCTTTTCGAAAGCGAAGGGACCACATTCTCCCGCCATGTGCTGGCCCTGCGCCTGGATGAGGCCCGTCGGCTGCTGGCGAGCTCCCGGCATGCCGGCTTGTCGGTCACAGATGTTGCACTTGAGGCCGGGTTCGACGACCTGTCCTACTTCAATCGAAGCTTCAAACGCCGATTTCTCATGACGCCGTCAGAGTTCCGCCATCGCGGGCCGCTGCGGAAGAGCTGAGCCAAGTGATCAGCAAGCACCTCGATGTCGGCAAATAGACCGCCTGGTCGAGCCGGGCTCGCGCGATCCCCCCTGATTCCTCACTCACTAAACTGGTGCAAGTGAGAAAGTGATCACGTAGGAACTGCTGAATCGCGCCCCAAAGCGGTCTTTGGCTAACGCGCTTAGGAGCAGCCGGGCTCTTGCCGAAATTGGCAGGGGACGTGCTCCGAAACCGCCATTGCGGACATGTCAGCGATGATTCAACATTCGGTGCAATCGGTCGAAATGTACCGATTGAAATTCAGCGACTGACTGCCAGCGTTGTTCTTCGCGCCAATGGCGGAGTGCCACCAGAGGGGTAGACTTCTCTCACGCGAAAATAGCTGGCTGAAGCTCCTGCTCGCACCATCGGCTGAATGTCGTCGCGGTTATACTGCGATCTGCGGATTGATTCATCATGTCCATCCCTTCATTCTTCGCCGTGAGCATGGCGATGTAGTCGAGGGCCATGCCTTCGGACGCACCAGAAGATCTGAGCATTTCCGCGAACTGCACCATCGGCATCTCACGGAATTGGATCGGCTGACCTAACTTGTCCGACATGATTGCGGCCATTTCGTCGAAGGAAAGATCTTCCGGTCCCAGCAATGGCATCTCGACCGCGCCATGCCAGTCCGGCGCTAGTAGAAGACTAGCGGCAACGGACGCCACATCCGCCTTTGCCACATGAGGCATTCGTAGGCTTGGCGGTGATGGCTGATAGAACGCGCCGCTCTCCCGGATCTGCTGCGTCTGGCGCAGGACATTGTCCATCAATGATGCGCACGCCAGGGCGCGAAAATTGATGCCAGTGCCCTTGATCATGTCGTCCATTCTGAGGCTGGCTTGGACAAGCCCCGCAGGTTTTGGCCACCCCCGCCCAAGCGCGGATACCGAAACGACATGGCTCACGGTCGAAGATGAAATGGCCTCACAGAACGCCTGCGAGAACCCGACATAAGCGGCGTCAGCGTTGGGATAGTCCGGACTACCCGGAGGGAGCCAGAAGACGCTTGTCGCATCGGAAAGCGCCCGTCCGATGGTTTTCGGATCGGCGTGCGAACCTATGACGATGTCGACTCTTTCCCTGACGCTGCTCGAAAGCTTCGCCGGGTCGCGGGCGACAATGCGAACGTCATGCCCTTTGCCCAGCACGCGCTCGAGCACGCGCGATCCAATGTCCCCTGTCGGTGTTGTGATCACGATCATGGCTGCTCTCCGCCTCTGTTATTCGCGTTAGCTTAGACCGCGACTGTGAACGTGCTATCAGCCAGAGTACCAAATCATTTCGCAATCGTTCGGGAATCGGACCCATGGATCCCCTGTCGGACGTTATCGCGCTTTTGCGCCCACAAGACTGCATCGCTGCGGGGCTGGATGCGGGCGGCGATTGGTCGATTAGTTTCAATCGTCATGCGGGGCTTAAATGCAACGCGGTTCTGAAGGGCTCATGCTGGCTGTCTGTCCATGGCGAAGCGCATGCGATTCACCTGCGGGCAGGCGATTGCGTGATCCTTCCCAAGGGGCTGCCGTTCATACTGTCAGCCTCGAATGCGAGGATCGGCATGGAAGCAGAGGATATCTACGGGCCTGTTCCTCACGGCGGCACCGCCGTCTATGGCGGCGGAGGCGATTTCTTCATGACGGGGAGCCGTTTTCTCTTGTCAGGACCCATCGCAGCGGTCCTGTTGAGGTCGTTGCCGACTGCCATCGTCATCCGGCAAGACCCGCAGCAAGACGCCGTCCGATGGGCGTTGGATCGGATAGCGGAAGAGTTGCGCGATCCGCGCCTGGGCGGCGCGTTATCAATCGCCCACTTGTCGCATTTCGTGTTCGTTCAGGCCGTGCGCAATTATCTGGATGCAGCTTGTCAAGTCGGCGGCTGGCTCGGCGCCATCGCCGACAGTCGCCTCTCGCGCGCTGTCGCAGCCATGCATGGCGATGTCGCGCGCTTTTGGACGGTAGCGGACCTTGCATCCGAAGCGGGCATGTCCAGAACCGCCTTCGCTGTCCGGTTCCGACAGATCACGGGCCAGTCGCCCATGGGCTATCTCACCCAATATCGCATGCTGATCGCAGCGGAACGGCTACGCACGAGGGATGCGCCGACAGTACAAATCGCTGAAGATGTTGGATACTCTTCCGAAAGTGCGTTCGTCACCGCATTCACGCGCACAATGGGGGTTCCGCCGCGTCGGTTCGCGAGGGATGCGGAAGCAACGGCCAAACAGAGGGAGTGACCGAGACTTCCGCTTGCTTTGCGCTGCATCGGGCCGTGAACGGATCGTTTCGTCCTCCGCATTCGCATCGCGGGCAGATGATCTCCCGCCATGGCTTTTCGGTGGCATGTCCTACTGTCCATGGCGAACGCCCAACGGCACGTTGGCAGCCAGCATGAACGATCCCACTGCGATCGCCCACCACGAATGGCGCATCATGCTTCCGCCGCTTCGCGAAGGCGCTTCGCCAGCACCAGCCGATGCTGGACGGGATGGTTACGGTTGGCGAGGATGACGAGGCCAATCCCGCGCTCCGCAATGAAAGCGGCATAGGCGCTGAACCCGTTGGTGCTGCCGGTCTTGTTGACGAGCGCGCCGACGGGCGGGGTCAGGCCGCTCAGCGGTGAGGCCGGGTTTGCTTTGAACACCATTGCATCGCCATTGCCCTTGAGGAGATTGTCCTGCGTGAACGCCGGAGCATACCATTCCCATATCGCGCCCTGCGTCATCGGCCCGACCCTCAAATATCCCGCCTGCGTCGTCTTCAGCGCCTGGCCGAGACCGCCCGGCGTGGCGACCAGAACCATGTGGCACTCCACCCAACGCAGCAAGTCCGATGCGGTGATGCGGAGACCATAGGCTTCCGTGGCGAGCACAGCCGGAGTGATGCGCGCTGGACGCCCATCCCGGGTCTGGCCTTGTGCATAACGCGCCATCGCGGCCTGCGGGACGCTGTAATATGTGTCGTTCAGGCCGAGAGGGCTGAAGACATGCTCGCGCATCAGGGCCGCAAAGTCGCCTTTCATGGCGCGCGCGGTGGCGACGCCAAGCAAGCCGATGCTGGGGTTCGAGTAGGAGCGCACCCGGCCTGGCTCCGCTGCCGGCGTCCAACGGCGGTACCAGGCTGCGGCTTGGTCCCAGGTTTTCGCTTCAGCTGGCAATTGAAGCGGCATGCCGCCGGTGGCGTGCGTGGCGAGATCGCGCAGGGTGAGACGGTTGGTGCCGGGCCCCCGCACCTCGGGGACGTGGCTGCCGGGCGCGTCGCTCCAAGAGAGCGCGCCCCTGGCGGCGGCCACAGCCGTCAGCGCCACGGTGTAGGTCTTGCTGATCGAGCCGATTTCGAACAGCGTCTCATTCCCGACCGGCGCGCCGCTGGCTGGATCGGCGACCCCGTAGGTGGAGATCCGCCGCCCTTGCGGACTTACAAGACCGATGGCGAGACCGGGAGCACCGGAGACGGTCATGAACTCGCGCGCAGCTGCATCGACAGCTTGCGAAAGCTTCACGGATTCCGCCTGACCTCTATTCGGCAGGAATGGCGCTGCGAGCAGGCCGGCGACGAAGGCGCGGCGGGGACTGAAAGGCTGCATCAGAACTCCGAAAGGCGCGGGCCCCAAGCCGCCATTTCCCCATCCGCGATGGCGAGCGTAACCTGCCAGCGATCCATGTGCCGTAGGATATAGACATCCTCCGAGCTGGCGATCGGGTCACCGTCTTCGCCCAGCATCCGATACGCCATTCGCGCCTGCGCGACATTGGGAAACAGTTCCGATGCATTCAGCAACTTGCCTTCCGGGCGGGCAATGCCCTGCCTCCGGCAGAAGTCCACCAGTCTCACGAGATGACCGCGGAAACTCTGCGCATCCATCGCGAAATTCCCGCCTGGCGTTGGAAACAATCCCACCGGCTCCCAGAGGGCACATAGCACATCGACGTCGCCGCGTGCGAACGCCTCGACATAGGACTTGAAAAATCCTGACATGTCGTCGTGGAAGCTCATGCGATCTTGCTCGGCATACTGGCGATCCGAACTAGGAGCAGCCGCGTGGCTCCGACCCTTTGCACGCGCCAGTTGAAATCCGACATCAGGCACGAGCCTGCCGCTTGATGGAGTAGTGGAACACGTAGTGCGCGGGCGAGGGCACGGCCACCAATTCCCATCACTCCGCTCCCAGTGTGCGGAGTTCGCCGGAATCGAGCGTTTCGGTTTTGAGCAGATAGTCCCACTGCATCGTCATGCCTCCTTGGGATTGTCACGCCGTAGTGGGAATGCGGGCGATCACCTTGATCTCGAAATCGAAACCCGCAAGCCAGTTGACACCGATCGCGGTCCAGTTCGGGTAGGGTGCCTCCGGAAAGAGTTCGCTCTTGATAGTCGGCATTGTGCCGAACTGATGTTCGGGATCGGTATGGAAGGTCGTCACGTCGACTATGTCGTCGAGTCCGCAGCCGCCGGCTTGCAAGGTGGCCTCGAGGTTGGCAAACGCAAGACGGACCTGCACCTCTAAGTCCGGCTCAGGCGTGCCATCGAGACGGCTGCCGACCTGCCCGGATACGAACAGGAGATCGCCCGATCTGATCGCTGCGGAATAAGCGTGCTTCGCATAAAGATCATGCCGGCCTGCGGGAAAAACCGCATCATGCTTGGCCATTTGGGATTCTCCTGAGTGAGGCGCTGAGAAGCGCTACCCTAATTGATGACGATTGCGTTTTCAGATACGTAACGTATCTGTAATTCATATACGGTTCGTATGTCAATCGAAATACGTTTCGTATTTGAAATTGGAGTTTGATCGTGGCTGTCCGAAGACGCGCGGAAACGATGGAGGAGAACCGCCGCAAGCTGCTGGCCGCGGGACGCAAAGCATTTGCTTCCGAAGGGTTCGCTGCGGCCTCCATGGACGAGTTGACGGCGTCTGTCGGCCTGACGCGCGGCGCGCTTTATCCTAACTTCGGCGACAAGAAGGGGCTCCTCGCAGCGGTCGTGGCGGAGGTCGACGGCGAAATGGCCGCGCGAGCTCGGCTCGCCAGCGCCAACGCCGGGGACGACTGGGAGCGACTGCTGGCCGAAGGCTCAGCCTATATCGCAATGGCGCTCGATCCCGAGGTCCGACGGATCGTGCTGCTCGATGGTCCGGCATTCCTGGGCGATCCCTCGCAATGGCCAAGCCAGAACGCTTGTCTTGAAGCGACGAAGCAATCTGTTGGGACGCTGATCGCTGCGGGCGTCATGAAGCCCGTCGACATCGAGGCTGCCGCCCGGCTCTTGTGCGGCGCCGCGCTCAATGCGGCGTTGTGGGTGGCAGCCCATGACCAGCCACAATCCGCCTTGCCCCGAGCACTGCATGCCTTTCGTCTCATGGCTGAGGGATTTCGGAGTGAGAGGCGCTAACCTGGCTCAGGCGGGGCTTGGACTCGGTGAGCCTCGGTGCGGACGCCGCCCGTGTCACGCTGTGCTGCTGCTGTCGTGCCCGGGACGAGCCTACTGCCGTCCTGGCTCAACGTTAGCCCCTTGCGGACGATGCGACCCACTTTTCGCCGTCATCGTATCATGAAGATCTTCCGGACCGCCATTCGCTGGTGACGCAGCGACCGACGGTGCTGTGCCCGCATGCGCAGCCAGCATCGCTGTCCGACGATCCGGCGCGTAGCCGGTCGGCTCTGCCGTCGGCCATGTCGAACCACTAGTCTCGCTTCGGCAATCTCCGGCGCTCTGCAGTGACAGGCCGCTTCAATCCATCGGACGATACTTCAGATGATCGACTAAGGCGCGCAACTTGGGCGGCATGTTCCTGCGGTCCGGAAAATAGAGGTAGAAGCCGGCGAATGGCGCGAAGAAGTCTTCGAGCACCGGTATCAGTTCTCCTCGCGCGATGTAGGGGCGGAAGGTGTCCGCCATGCCGAAGGTGATCCCTGCGCCGGCGCAGGCCATCTTGATCATCAGTCCCATGTCGTTCGTCGTCATGCGCGGATCGACGGAGACATCGAAATCCAGGCCAGCCTCAGTGAAATCCCACCGATAGGGAGCCGCAAGCGGATGAGCCCGCCAGCCGATGCAGACATGGCCGACAAGATCGCGCGGGTGCCGGGGCGTGCCGTGGCGCTCGATGTACGCCGGCCCCGCCACCGCTGTCTGCCGCTGCGGTCCCGAGACCGGCACGGCGATCATGTCCTGCTCGATGACTTCGCCGAGCCGCACGCCGGCGTCGAAGCCATGCTCGACGATATCGAACTCCTCGTCGGTGACGGTGATGTCGATCCTGATGTCAGGATGCGCCGCGAGAAACGCGGCGAGCAGTGGACCTGACAGGAAGCGCTCAGCGATCGACGAGACCGCTAGCCGGAGCGTGCCGCGAGGCCTGTCGTGGGAGTCGCCGGCGACATCAACCGCCGCGACAACCTCCGCAAGGGCAGGACCGATCGCGGAATGCAGGCGTTCGCCTGCTTCCGTGAGGCGGACGCTGCGCGTGGTGCGGCTGAGTAGAGCCACGCCCATACGTGCCTCCAGCCGCCGGATCGACTGGCTGATGGCCGACCGGCTTGTGCCAAGCCGTTCGGCGGCCGCTCGAAAACTCAAGGTTTCCGCAACGACCGCAAAGACGGCCACTCCGTTGAGATCAGGCATCATTGGTGACAATTTCTTACCAGCTCAATCAGGATTACGCCAGTTCCTGATGTCAATCGCAACCGCTACTTCGGGAGGCGAGAGCAACGGCCGACAGCGGCCCCGCTCGCCAAGCCGCGCTGAACACGGGTTCAGTGACCATCACGGGAGGCCTGATCATGCATCGCAGCTTCGGTGCGGGCGCAATGGCGCTCGCTCTTCTTTCTCTGACAGCCGCCGCTGGAGCGGATCCTTCCAGCCGGCGATCGCCGGGACTGGCCGTCTGCCATGTGCCCACCCCTCTGCTCAGAGCCGTGAAACCCAGCGAAAGAGAATGCACGATGACCCAGGTACAGGCCTCCGTTGAAGCCAATCACCCCTATGTCGGCATGTGGGTAACCCTCGATGGCCGAATTCGCCATGAGCTGCTGCCGAACGGGCGTTACGACGAAGCGCGTGGCTTTCGCGAGAGCGCGTATCGCGGGCGCTACGAAGTCAACGGCAACCGCATCGAGTACTGGGACGACACGGGTTTCACTGCCGAGGGCGTCTTCGTCAGCCCCAACATCCTGCACCACGGCGGCATGATCTTCCATCGACGCATGTAAGCCAAGCGGGAGCGCAACTCCCTCGACGATCCTAGCATCCACAGCGGCCGATCCGGCGACAGCGGGGGAACTGACGTGCGCGACAGTCCGCGCATTGCCCTTCAATCCACTTTCCCAATCGAAAAAGGCGTGATGACATGCCCTTCCTGATGCGTGAGCGCCGCGCCCCCACCGCTGCGCGCAAACTGCTGATGGCCTCATTGATCCTGGCGACGCTTGCGCCGACACATGCCCATACTACGCGTCCGGACGAGCGCACCGCATTGCAGCAAGTCGTCACCGAGACGCAGAACAAGGAGATCGTACGCAGGGCGTTCGAGCGCTGGCGCTCCGGCGGCAACGTGTTCGAGGCGCTGCTGGCGCCCGATGTGGTCTGGACGATCCATGGTTCAGGTCCGGTCGCCGGAACGTATCGAGGCCTGCAGAACTTCATCCAGAACGCGTCCATGCCGCTCGTGAGCCGTCTTGCGACACCCATTCTGCCTGATGTCCGCTACCTCATGGCCGATGGGGACAAGGTCAGCATCCGCTTTGATGGGTCAGCCACCACGACGTCGGGCGCGCCGTATCGAAACCAGTTTGTCTGGATCTTTCGGATGGTCGACGGCCGGGTGGTCGAGGCCGAGGCTTTCCTCGATCTCGTCGCCTATCAGTTGGTCGTCGAGAACAACCAGCCCCGCACACGATAGCGCGTGACCACAGACCTAACGCCACAGTCGGCATCGGCCGGAAAACCATCCAGCTTCTATACCCAAGAGATCGACCATGAACAACGTCAACGACAAGGTCATTCTGATTACCGGGGCCAGCAGCGGCATCGGTGAGGCGACGGCCAGAACGCTCGCCGCCGCCGGTGCGCGCGTTGTGATCGGCGCGCGCCGCATGGAACGTCTCGCATCACTGCAGACGGAGATCGAGCAGGCGGGCGGTACGGCGCTTGCGCGCAAGCTCGACGTCACGTCGCGCGACGAGGTTCAATCCTTCGCCCGTGCGGCGCATGATGCCTTCGGGCAGATCGACGTCATCATCAACAACGCGGGCATAATGCCCCTCTCGCTGATGTCGTCTCTGAAAGTCGACGAATGGGACCGGATGATCGACGTAAACATCAAGGGCGTCCTTTACGGCGTCGCCGCCGTCCTCCCGATGATGCGCCAGCAGGGTCATGGGCAAATCATCAACGTCTCGTCGATCGGCGGATTTGGCGTGGCCCCAACCGCGACCGTGTATTGCGCAACGAAGTTCGCCGTACGCGCGATTTCCGAGGGCCTGCGGCAGGAGAACGACCGCATCCGGGTCACCTGCGTCTATCCGGGCGTCGTCGAGTCTGAACTGGCCGACACAATCACCGACCCGGTGGCCGCGGAAGCCATGGTCGCATATCGTCAGATATCGCTGAAACCAGAGGCCATCGCCAATGCGATAGCGAATGTCATCGCGCAACCGGCGGATGTCGACACGAGCGAGATCGTCATCCGGCCAACGGCCAGCGCCTGAGTCACGAAGGGGCGTCGCCCGTCGAATTCGAACTGCGGGGCAAAATGCAAGCCGAGGGCGTTTGGAGAACGCGGTGCGGTTCAGTCGCGCATTTCTGATAGTCAGACCGGTAGACAGGATATGCTCGACCGTCTTCGGCCTACGTGGCTTCTTGATGTAGCTCCATCGCCACGCATCAATTGGTTCGACTTTGAGTCGCGGCGCAACGAGATCAACAATGGCAGAAACCGCCGTACCGGACCGATCGCCTGCCCGTAGTCGCTTCTGAATGCCGTAAATGGCTGTTCCGTTGCGTCCTTCAGATTGAGGCGCTGACCAGCATTCTTCGATCAACCGCCACGCCGAGGCCCAAGGTTCCGCAAGATCGCGCGCACCTGGGCCGGTCAACAGGTCCTCAACCGCGATGCGCTCGATCCGCTGCTCGGGCTTGAGCTTCAGCGCCCAATCGATTGTTCCTTGCTCAGCTAGGCGCTTATTCAGGAAGACGACGACCGCTCTGAACGTCTCGCGGTCTTTCGGGTCAAGATAAGCCCAGGATCGGATCATGGCTTCCGTCCCCGGTCGGCTTCAGCGCAAATCTTGACGATCGCATCAAGCCACTCGATCTCGGCCTTCGCGTCCGAAACCAGCGCCGACAGACGCACACGTTCACTTGCGTTGCTTCTCCGGAAGAAATGGTCGAACAGGTCGCGGTCGGACTCCTTGGCCGCAGACCGCGATCCTTTTACAATTTTTCGCAGTTCGGCATCGACAATTTCTTTCTTTCCATTGATGGCGGACAGGGCCGCCCATCGTTCAAGAGTCGCACGTAGCGCGTCGTGGCCGTTCGATGAATCGTAGTGGATCGGCGTGATGCCGCGCCCATTCCAGTCTGCAAGTGCGACTGCATCCGGCGAGCTCGTGCCGAAAAAGGTGAAGCGCTCTTTCAAGTCATCAAAACGCTTGCCGTCCGCTTCGACCGCATTGAGCAGATAACGCATAGGCGGATCGTTGGCGCTGTAGCCAACCAGCACCAGATGATACAGGCGTGCAGCATCATAGATGAAATCGGGAACAACGCGGCGGCGCAGATAGAATTCACCGAAATCCTGATCTGAGAGAACAAGCTCGGAATTTCTCGCCGGGTTTTTTTCAAGCGCGCCATGGATATGGAGCACGCCCGAGAACTCCGAATGTCGCGATGGCCTTGGTATCGAGCCGAGGGAATATGTCTCTACGGGCAACTGAAGGCGCCGGGCGGCAACTTGAAGCAGGAGATCGAAGTTTGTTGTTACAATCGTCCTGGCGCCGCCGCGATCGGCAAGGGCCATGAGCGCCTTGTGGATCGCGGCCGGGCTCGTTGCCCCCGAACGCAGGATCGCAGCAACGGTCCGCCTAACCTCGCTGTCGCCACGCGTTTGATCGTCAAGGCGGCGCTCAAGCATGCCGAGCACAACATCATAGTCGCCGACGATGAAACGCTTCACTTCAGCAGCCTGTTGATCGGTCAGGCCCGCGCAATTCGCCTGCCACTGGTTGCAAGCTCCCGGCGGCAATCCCGTCAATACAGTGTGCGTCGAAGTATCGAGTTTGGCATAGACGTCGAGAACCAATTGACGAAAATCCGGAAGCCCAGCGGGCCGGGAAATCCCTGCACCGCAAACGAACAACACTTCCCCGCGCGCATGAGCCAGCAGGAGCCGCTCGGGGACCGAAGCGAGCCCCGGCCCCAACTGAATAATTCTGTCGCTGGCCGCTATATCTGCTGCCATACTCGCCAATCTTCAAAATAGCAGACTCAATGCCAGTAACTTACTGTCCGCTTTTTTAATTGGACAGATCAAGTGCCGTCTATCCGCTTCCGGCCACATGTGCGACATTCGCAGACTGCGGCCCACATGGCCGCTTAGCTTCGGAAGACGCTGGCCGCCGTTGGCGTTTGCGCCAACTGACTCATTTTGGCGCGGCTGGTTTTTGAGTCAGATTGAGAATTTAGCGCGAGAATGGGCAGTATCAGCCCCGTTTTGACTCATTTTGGATGAGAACCCATATGAGCCTGTCATCGGAGTCCAATTCAAGCCCGACCATTTGGGGTGGGTGCGTCACGATCCAACAAAATCCGGTTTGGTTTTGGAGAGGAACGCTGCGGCGCCCGCTTGAAGATCCTGCGAGTCGAAAATCCTCTGTTGCAAAACTGTAGCCCGGCTGAGTGCGGCGTCGAGGCTTTCATCCTGCGACAGATCCACGAGTTCTTTAGAGAAGCGATTCGACAGGGGCCCTTGCGCTGCGATGGCGGTCGCCATCCTCCGAGCCATCTCCAGGGCCGATGTGCCGTCGGCGACCCTGTTGACCAAACCCCAATCCAGTGCTCGGTCGGCGTCGATCGCTTCACCCAGGAAGAGCATTTCCTTCGCACGACCGGGCCCGACGAGGCGGGCCAGACGCACCGCGCCGCTGCCGGCGAGGCCTCCGATCCGGCATTCCGGCAGTCCCAGGACGGCGGAGGCCGCCATCACGCGGAGGTCGCAGGCGAGCGCCAGTTCGAAGCCGCCGCCGAGGGCCGGTCCGTCGATCGCGGCGATCGTGGGCCAGGGGAGCCGGGCGAGGTTGCGCAGGACCATGTCCTCGAACAGGATCTTCCTCTCGCTCGCATCCGCCGCGACTTCAGCGAACTCCTTCATGTCGCTGCCGGCGCAGAAGGCTCGCGCCTCTCCGCCATGCAGGATCACGCAGCGGATGCCCTGATCCTGTGCGATGGTGGCGATGGTCCGGTTCAGATCGCGGAGCAGATCGCGGGTGACGAGGTTGAGCGGCCCGTTCGCGAGCATGATCTCGGCGACGAAGCCGTCCCGCCGCAGCGAGACCTGGGCTGGGGCTGCGGGACCGCTCACGCGGCGGGCGCCGTCACGGAGCCGTGGAGGATGCCCATCCGCTCGAATTGGCGGTGGATGCGGTCGACATAGGCGCCGAACTGCGGCGCGTCCCCGAGCATGATCGGGCGGGGCCGCGGCAGGTCGACCATGATGTCGTCGACGACCTCGCCGGGACTCGGGCTCATGACGATGATCCGGTCGGAGAGGCCGACCGCCTCCTCGACGCTGTGGGTGATGAAGACGACGGTGGGGCGCTTGCGCAGCCAGAGCGCCTCGAGATCGGTGCGCACCTGCAGGCGGGTCAGGGCATCGAGCGCCCCGAAGGGCTCGTCCATCAGGATCACCGGCGGCTCGTGCACGAGCGTCCGGATCAGCGAGACGCGCTGCCGCATGCCGCCCGAAAGCTGCCGCGGATACTTGTCCATCGCTTGCTCCAGCCGGAGCTGGCCGAAGAGCTCCTTCGCCCGGCGCGCGATCGTCTCGCGGTCGAGGCCGCGAATGTCGGCGTGGAGCATCACATTGTCGAAGGCCGTGCGGAACTCGAGCAGCAGATGGTCCTGAAAGGCGATCCCGACGTCGGTGATCGGCGCGTCGACCCGCTGCCGACCGACCGCGATGTCGCCGGTCGAGCGTTCGAGGAGGCCGGCGATCATCAGCATCAGCGTGCTCTTGCCGCAGCCCGAAGCGCCGACGATCGAGACGAACTGACCGGCCGGGATGTCGATGTCGACCTGCTTCAATGCGCGGAACGGCTTGTCGCCGTCCTCACCGAAGGTCTTCGACACGCCGCGGATCGTGATCGGCAAGCCGGAGAGGTCAGCATTGTCGGCCATGATATGCTCCCTAGCCAGCCTTGCCGCCGACCGAGGCGGAGACAGCCTCGAGCGGAGCCTTGGAAACCAGCAGGGCCTTCCGGCCCTGCTGGAGGATCGCTCCGTCCTGGTTGACGAGCTTCACGTCGAAGGTCGCGATCGCCTGGGTCGGACGGGACTTGCTGTCGCGAAGCGACGCGATCTCGTACTCGACGAAGATCGTGTCGCCCACGAAGATCGGTCCGACGAACCGCCAGTCCTCGATGCCGAGGAAGGCGATCGCGGTCTCCCTCAGTTCGCCGGTGCGCGGCCACATCAGCCCATGCGCATAGGCGAGGCCCAGCATGCCGTGGGCGACGCGACGGCCGAACTGGCTCGCCTTGGCATAGACGTCGCTGGTGTGCAGCTCCGAATAGTCGCCGGTCATCGCGGCGAACTGGATCAGGTCGGCATCCAGGATGGTCCGACCGGGGCTCCGGAACTTCATGCCCACAGAGAGATCCTCGTAACGATATCCGAGGCGGGGACGATCGGTCATCTTGGCTTCCAGCGATGGGTTGCGGCGGCGGAGGAGGGTGAGGCCCGCGCTCAGCGCGAGCAGGCCCTCATCTCGGAATCGGCCGGCAGGAACTCGTTCGTGTAGTAGGTCTTCGGGTCCTGGCCCTCGGGCAGGAGCTTGACCTCGGAGAGGAGCTTCTGCGTGCGGGCCCAGTGGGCGTCCTCGGCCTTGCCGATGAACTTGGCGTCGCCGCTGCAGAACAGCGGACGGATCGCCTTCAGCTCGGCCGCCGCCAGCGTCACATTGACCTCGGGGAAGGTCGCCTTGACGTGCTGGATCGTCTTCTCGGGATTGTCGAGCGCGAAGACCCAGCCCTTCAGACTGGCCGCCACGAAGCGGCGGAGCACGTCAGGGTTCTTCGCAATGAAATCGTTGGAGGCGAAGATCGAGGTGCTGACCGTCGGCACGCCATGCGAGGCGAAGGGGTAGTTGTCGAGTTCGGCGCCGAGCTGCTCGAGCTGGATCTGGTAGGCGTCCATTGAGCCGAGGATCGCATCGACCTGGCCCTGCATCAGCGACGGCACCATCGAGGCGACCGGCATGTTGATGAGGGTCATGTCCGATTCCTTGAGCCCGTTGGCGGCGAGGAAAAGCGGCAGCATCGGAGCCTGCGAAGAGCCGGCGGGCACGGCGACCTTCTTGCCGGCGAGATCCTTGACCGACTTGATGCCGGCCTTCTTGAGCGCCAGCACCGAGTTCGGGTTGGACTGATAGACGGTCGCGACGATCTTCATCGGCGCGCCCTTGGCGATGAGCTGGCTCACCGGAACGGCGTCCGCATAGGCGACCGAGGCGCGCCCGGAGGCGACGAGCTGGGCCGTGTTGCCGGAGCCGTTGCCCTGGACGATGGTCACGTCGAGGCCGGCCTGGCGATAGAAGCCTTCGCCAAGCGCTGCGGCGAAGCCGGCGTTCGGGCCGCCGGCGGTCCAGTTGAGCTGGAAGGTGAGCGGCGTCAGCGTCTGCTGCGCCAGCGCGGGCCCGGCGAGGGCGACGCCCAGGCCTGCTGCGGCCGCCAGCGCGGCGCGACGGTTGATGGTCTTCATGGCGTCTCTCCCTGTTGGCCGGCGGTTGGCACGCTGGCTTTGCTGCTGTGGTTGATGGTCAGCGCCCTGCGCGCTGCCATGGAGTCATCGCCCATTCGGCGAATTCGACGGCGTAGTTGATGATGATGCCGATGATCGTCAGCACGACCAGCACCGCGAAGGTGAGCTCGAGATCCATGGTGCTCGTACCCCTGAGGAGCACGTAGCCGAGGCCGGCATTGGCGCCGACGAACTCGGCGACGATGGCGGCGGTCGCGGCGATGGTGGCGGACGTCTTCACGCCCGCAAAGATCACGGGCAGCGCGGACGGCACGCGCAGATAGCGGAAGGTCTGCCAGGTCGAGGCGCCCATCGACTTCGTCAGATACAGGTACCGCTCATCGAGGATCTGGAAGCCGCTGATGCTGGCGATGAGCAGCGGAAAGAAGGTCATCAGCACGGTCAGCAGGACCTTCGACTCGATGCCGAAGCCCAGCCAGACGAGGAAGAGCGGGGCCACGGCGATCTTCGGCACGAGCTGCAGCAGCATGATCGGCGGATAGAGGATCTGCTTCGCCAGCGGCGAGAGCGCGATCAACAGGCCGAGCGGGATGGCGAAGACGATCGTGAGGGCGAAGCCGAGCACGATCTCCGTCATCGTCACCATCGCATGCGTCCAGAGCATCGCCGCATCCGTGACGACCCGGCTGAAGACCGCGCCTGGTGCCGGCAGCAGATAGGCGGGAATGCCGAAGAGCCGGATCGATCCAGACCACAGTCCCACGATGGCCAGGAATGTCAGCGGCGGCAGCAGGTTCCAGCCGATCGTGCGCAGCCGGCGCTCGCCGGCGGACAGCTTGGCGCGCCGGGTGACGAGCGGGGATGGGACGCCCGACTGCATGGCTGATCCCTCAGTGATCGAGATGGTCATGCGCTTGCCTCGCTCGTCTTTTCCTTGTCCGCCCCACCCCTGTATGACACGCGGTATGTATCCGTTTTCATTCTGCCGCCATGGCGGTGGCCGAATTCTGGAGCCGACGGCGCGGCTGCCTGGTGCCGAGCGGCTTCGACAGCACGTCTCGCTTGAGATCCATCGGCGCCGGCGCAAAGAGCCGCGCATCCATGAGCTTGAGGTCGGGCGCGACCGCGGGGCGGAAGGCCATATGGGCGAAGATGTCCCGCTCCATGTCGGCGCCCGGTGCGATCTCGCTCAATTCAAGCCCATTGCGGCCGACGCGGAAGACCGCGCGTTCCGTCACGAAGACGGCGTCGCGGCCCTCGGACCGCGCGAAGGCGCCGTTGTAGCAGATCTGCTCGACCGCCTCGACGAACTTGCGGTTCCGGCCTTCGGTCACGATGCGGAGCTTGCCATTCTCGCACTTGATCTCCAGGCCGCCAGCCGTGAAGGTGCCGCTGAAGACGACCTTGCGGGCGTTCTGGCTGATGTTCACGAAGCCGCCGATGCCGACGATCGTGTCGCCGAAGCGGCTGACATTCACATTGCCCCCGGCATCCACCTCCGCGAAGGACAGGAAGGCGATGTCGAGCCCCCCACCGTCGTAGAAATCGAACTGGTAGGGCTGATCGACCATCGCGTCGTAGTTTTGCGCGCCGCCGGAATCGGGCCCGGTGATCGGCGCTCCGCCGATGTAGCCCTGCTCGTTGGTGAGCACGATGCGGTCGAGAAAGCCTTCTTCGGCCGCGATCGCGGAAACGCCGGTCGAGATACCGGCGCCGAGGTTGCAGACGGCGCCCGGCGCAATCTCCATCGCGGCGCGGCGCGCGATGATCTTGCGCTCGGTGAAGGGCAATTTGCGCATCGCCTCCAGCGGGACGCGCATTTCGCCCGAATAGCTCGCGTCGTAATCGGTCCAGTAGGTCTGCCGCTGGCCGGGGTCGACCACGACGTAATCGACGAGGATGCCGGGGATCCTGACGTTGCGCTGCGGCAACGTCCCGCGCCGCGCGAGCCGCTTGACCTGCACGACGACGGCGGCGCCCAGCCGGCGGGCGGCCTGCGCCGAGGAGAGCATCTCTCCCGGGATGGCCTCCTGCTCCATGGTGATGTTGCCGTCCTCGTCTGCCGTCGTTCCACGCAGCAGGACCACGTCGAGAGGGAAGGGCTTGAACCGAAGCCACTCCTCGCCGTCGATCGTCACCAACTCGACGAGATCCTCGCGCGCGCTGGCGCTCTGGCGGGCGCCGCGCTGGCGCGGATCGACGAAGGTGTGAAGGCCGGTCTTGGTGATGAGGCCGGGGCGGCCCGCCGCCATCTCGCGTGTGAGTTGGGCGATGACGCCCTGCGGCAGGGTGTAGGACTCGATGCGGTCCTCGCGCGCCAGTTCGATCAGGGGAGGGGAATCGACGAGCGCGCCCGTGATGCTGCGGCGAAGCATGCCCGGATGGCGAAAGCGCGCGGCGCCCTTGAGCTTGCGATCGCCGATGCCAACGGCATGGATCAGGCAGAGGTCGCCCGGTCCACCACTCTCCAGATAGCGTGCCTCGATCGCCTCGAGGATGGCCTCGGGCACGCTGTGTCCGCCGCCCGAGCCGCTGACCAGTATGCTGTCGCCCGGCCTGACGAGGCTCGCCGCTTGCTGGGCCGTGATCACCTGCATCCACGTTCCTCCGCGCGTCCAGGCATTGACAGTTGTCGTCGTTCTTTTGTAACCGCTTGCATAATGTTTTCACGTAAGGCCTGTCAATATGCCGAGCGGCGCCAGCGACAGTCGATCCGAGCGAAAGGTCGCCGTCGTCACGGGCGCGGGCAGGGGGATTGGCCGTGCCATTGCGGAGGCGCTCGCCGAAGCGGGGTTCAGCGTCGCGTCCGTCAGCCTGGAGCCATGTTCGCCCATCGAGGGAGGGCGGGCCTACGAGGCCGACGTGACAGGCATCGAGAGCCATGCCGGGCTGCTCGAGCGGATCGCACGGGATCTCGGCGAGCCGACCTGCCTCGTGAACAATGCCGGCGTGACCTCGCTTGTGCGCGGCGATCTTCTCGAGCTCACGCCTGAAAGCTGGGACCGGACGCTCGGCGTCAATCTGCGCGCCGGTTTCTTTCTGACGCAGGCCTTCGCGCGCCGTCGGCTGCAGGCCGGTCCCGCTTCCGGACAGCCGAGCGTCATCTTCATTGGTTCGGTCAACGCCGAGGTCGTGGGCGTCGAGCGCGCCGATTACTGCGTGAGCAAGGCCGGCGTCGCGATGATGACGAAGCTTTTCGCTGCGCGTCTGGCCGAGGCGGGCATCGCAGTCTTCGAGATCCGTCCCGGCGTGATCCGCACCGACATGACCCAACCCGCGACGGAACGCTATGACGCCTTCATCGGCGCGGGCGGCGTCCCACAGCGGCGCTGGGGCGCGCCTGGCGATGTCGCCGCCGCGGCGGTCGCCCTCGCGACGGGCGCGATTCCCTATGCCACGGGGGTCCACATCGACGTGGCGGGTGGACTGCAACTCCATCGGGTGTGACGGAAGGACGAGCGATGGCGCTGGCAGGAAAGGGCGTTCTCGCGATCTGGAACGGGATCGCGCCGGAGGCCGAGGCGGATTTCGTGGCCTGGCATGTCCGCGAGCATATTCCGGAGCGCGTGGCGGTGCCGGGCTTCTTGCGCGGACGCCGCTATGTCGGCGAGGTAGGTCATCCGAAGTACTTCAACTTCTACGAAACCGAAGACGCATCGACGCTTCATTCGCCCGCCTACCTTGAGCGTCTGAACGCACCCTCGGACTGGACGCGCAGCGTCGTGAAGCACTTCCGCGATACGATCCGTACGCCCTGCACCGTCGTGCTCAGCCAGGGCAGGGGTGACGGCGGCTGGATCGGCACGATCCGCCTCACCGGCGTTACGCCAGGCACGGGAGCGCTCAGGAGCGAGTTCGCCGAACCGATGCTCGCCTCGGCCGGCGTCGTGGCTGTCCATCTGCTCGAGGGCATGGACGACAGCGGCGGCGCCACGGCGGAGAAGGCCTTGCGCAGCCAGCCGGATGGGCATGCGGCCTGGATTGTGCTGATCGAGGCCGTCAGCCGGGAGGCTATCGACGGCCTATTCGCCGGAGCCGCATCCGATCAGGCCCTGGCGAGGCTCGGCCTCGTGGCCACGATAGCCGATCGCGGGATATATCGTCTCGAATACGGCCTGAGTCGGAGCGATCTTGCATGAGGCCGATGGGCAGGCAGTCGAACGGCGCAGGACAAGGCTTGGACGAAACTCCCGCTTTCCTTCCGGTCGAACCCGGAGATTCGCAGGTCGGCCTGCGGCAGGTCGCGCGCGCGGCCGGTGTTTCCACGGCGACGGTGTCGCGCGCCATCAACCGGCCGGAGGTGGTGTCGCGCGCGGCGCGGGAACGCATCGAGCGCGCCATCCAGCAGCTCGGCTGGGTCCCGGACGGCGCGGCCCGTGCGCTGACGACGGGGCGGTCGCACACGGTCGGCGCGGTCTTCCCGACACTTTCGGTCGGTGATTTCGCCCGCGCCACGCAGGCCATCCAGGCCGAACTGCTGGCTGCGGGCAACACGCTCCTGCTCGCCTGCTCAGAATACGATTTTGATCAGGAACTTGAGCAAGTTCGGAAATTCATCGAGCGCGGCGTCGATGGCCTGATCCTCGTGGGCCAGCTCCATCATCCGGATCTCGCACCCCTTCTGGCGCGCCGCCGGATGCCCCACGTCCACACGTTCGTCTACGATCCCGCGACGCCGGGCGCCTGCGTGGGGCCGGACAATCGCAAGATCCTGGTCGCAATGACCGATTATCTCGCCGATCTCGGACATGTCCGTTTCGGTGTGATCGCGCAGTCCGTCGTCAACAACGACCGCGCCAGCGCCCGTCTCGATGGCGTCCGCGACGCGCTCGCGATGCGCGGGCTTGCCGTGCGGCCGCAGCACCTGGTCACCGGCCAGTGGAGCATCGAGGAGGGGCGCAATCTCTTCCGCAAGGTGATCGGCGCCTCGCCGCGCCCGACCGCCGTGATCTGCGGCAATGCCCATCTGACCGTGGGCGCCCTCCTGGAAGCGCTGGCGATGGGCCTCCGCGTGCCGGAAGATGTCTCGATCGTCGGCTACGACGACATCGAGATCATGAGCCATCTGCCGGTGCCGCTCACGACCGTGCGCGTGCCCGGCCAGCTCATCGGTCGCAGCGCGGCGCAGATCGTCCTGGCGCGTATCGAGGGCCGCGAGGTCGACGTGCCCTACGAGTGCCAGGCCGAGATCATCGTCCGGGCCTCGTCGGGGCCGCCTCCGGCGGACGACGGCACATGAACCAGGCCCTGATCTCCGGCAAGACCCGGCTGCTCGCGATCCTCGGCGATCCAATCGGGTCGGTGAAGTCGCCGCAGACCTGGAACCCGCGGCTGGCGGCGCTCGGTCACGATGCGGTGCTCGTGCCCCTCCATGTGCCCGCAGCCGCATTCGACGAGGTCATCGGCCCGCTGCTGCAGCTCGCCAATCTCGATGGGCTCGTGCTGACCATGCCCTTCAAGGAGCGGGTGATCCCGCATCTCGCCGCGATCTCGCGCCGCGCCAGGCAGGTGGGCGCGGTCAATGCGGCGCGGCGAGGACCGGACGGACGATGGATCGGCGACATGTTCGACGGCGTGGGGCTCGTGGGCGCCGTGCGCAGCCTCGGCGTGGATCCGGCGGGGCAGACGGTCGGGCTGATCGGCGCGGGCGGAGCCGGGGCGGCGATCGCCTTCGCCATGGCCGATGCCGGAGCGCGGTCGCTCCGCGTGATGGACATGGACGGCGCGCGGGCGGAGCGCCTGGCGGCGCGCGTGGCCGAGACGGGTTGCCCGGCCAGGGCAGGCGCTTTCGACGCTGCCGACGTGCAGATCCTGGTGAATGCGACGCCGGTCGGGATGAGCGAGAGCGACGGGCCGCCGATCGGTCTCGCCGGGCTGACCGCCGCCACCACGGTGATCGATATCGTGACGCGACCGGGAACGGCGCTGCTGCGCCAGGCCGAGGCGCAGGGCTGCCGCTTCGCGGGCGGCGGCGCAATGGTGGTCGCCCAGACCGAGGCGATCATCGACTTCTTCGGCTTCGGGTCGCGCGGGGCTGCCGGCTGAAGCAGCGCGGGGCGCGGACCGCAGAGGGCAGCAGCCCTTCCGCGACGTTCAATCGCGCTCGTCCGCTTCCTTGATGAAGTCCATGTCGAGCGTGAGACCGAGGCCGGGCTTGTCGGAAACATGCATCCGGCCGTTCACAGGGACCGGCGCATCCCTGAAAGTATGGGCGACGATCGGTTCGAACATCAGAAGCCTTTCGAGGAAGGGCACGTTCGGCATCGCTGCCGCGAGCGGCAGGTGGATGTTCTCCATCGCGTGCGGCGCGAAATTGACGTTGAAGGTCTGTGTCAGGGCGGCGATCTTCAGCATCTCCGTGAAGCCGCCGACCCGCGCGATGTCGGCCTGGACATAGTCGGCCGCCTCCGCCAGCAGCAGGTCCCGGACGCCGAAGCGGGTATATTCATGCTCGCCCGTGCCGAGGGGAATGTCCGTCCCCTTGCGGAACCGTGCGAGTCCGGGGATGTCGTCAGCGAAGACCGGCTCCTCGAACAGCAGGACGTCGTAGTCGCGGATGCGGTTCGCCAGCTGGATCGCCGTCCCGGCGTCGAAGCAATTGTTCGCATCCACCAGCAGGTCGATGTCGCGCCCGACGGCCTCCCGCACCTTGCGGACGCGCTCCACGTCACGGCGGATGTTCTTACCGCCTTCGACGCCGACCTTGAACTTGATGTGGCGATAGCCCGCGGCGACCATGCCCTTCATCTCGTCCACGAGCTGGTCGTCCGAATAGGAGGTCCAGCCGCCGCTCGAGTAGACCGGCACGCTGGTCGCATTGCCACCGAACAGGCGATGCAGCGGAAGATCGAGGATCTTGCCCTTCAGGTCCCAAAGGGCGATGTCGACCGCGCTCAGCGCGCAGAAGGTCATGCCCTTGCGCCCGACGCCGCGGAGGTAATGGAAGAACTCGTGCCAGAGCGCTTCCGTCTCGAACGGGTCACGCCCTTGCAGCCGGGGCTTCAGGTCGCGGAGGATGAGCTGGCGCGTCGCCTGCCCGCCGACCTCATGGTACGTGACGCCGATGCCCTCGAGCCCCTGATCGGTCCGGACGCGCACGACCAGAAGACCGATCGTCTCGACCTTGCGGGTCGCGTCGGCGAGGCCGGACGGCGCCTGCGTGGACACGAGATGAACCTCGACGTCCGCAATCCTGTGCCTGCCCATGACAGATCCCCCGTATGCCCCGGATGTCGGCGGGTGCTGCGCGTCTATTCCGCCGCCTGCATCCTCGACCCCGGCGCGCGGCCAGAGGGCCTGTACTTCGGATCATCGAGACCATAGCGATCGAAGCACCGGTCGAGATCGGCCTTGTCCTGGGCCGTCATCGCCGGTTGCGGCAGACGCGCCGCATCGCAGGGGATCACGCCCTGGCGCATCAGGGTGTACTTCATCCGGACGCGGTAGTCGCGCAGGGGGCGCCGCCAGCAGATGCGGGCAAGGGGCCCCAGCACGTTCCAGATGGCATAGGCCTCCGTGATCTTGCCGGCCTCCGCCAGCGCATGCATGCGGACGAGTTCGGCCGTCGCCGTGCCGGCGAAGCCGATCAGCGCGCCGCTGCTGCCCATCAGCATCGCCTCCAGGATGAAGGTGTCGTTGCCCGTGAGCACCTTGATCGGCGTCTTCTCGGCCTCTTCCAGCAGTTCGACGGTGCGGTCGACGTTGAAGGCCGCATCCTTGAGCGCGACGACGGACGGGATCGTGGCAAGGCCTGCAATCGTGCCGGCGGGATAGTCCACGAACGGCGTCTGGAACGCGATGATCGGCACGCCCGATGCGTCGGCGATGGCGCGATGGTAATCAACCACGGCGCTGACCGGCAGCGGCTTCGAGACAAAGGTCGGGAGGGGTGGGAACACGACGAGCGCGTCGGCGCCGGCCTCGACGAGGCGCTTCGACAGGTCCTTCGCCTGCGCCGTGCTCTGGGCGACGACGCCCGAGATCACGGCGCACGAGCCTGCAGCGGCGGCCCTGGTGCGGCGGACGACCTCGATCTGCTCTTCCACCGTCAGCGAACCGCCTTCGCTGGCCGCCATGTTCATGGCGATGCCCTGCGGCCCGCCGGCGGCGACCTCGGCCATGTATCGATCGAGCGTTTGCCAATCGACCGACTCGTCGGGGTTGAACGGCGTCACGGGGGCCGCGATGATGCCGCGCGAGAGATCAAAAGCCATCCCGTTCTCCTGCTCTGGGCGAAGCGTGTTAAGCGCTTACATGGAGACCATATTGCGATAACTCGAGAGCGAGCGCAATCCTGCCGGCGGTCAAATTTATCGGTCCAGTTCATGCCCGCAATTGACGGAACCGGTTGAGCGAAGCTCTAATGAGCTCCATGAAAGCGCTATGCATAGGCGCTGATGCGAGGCATTGCCGGTGGCTGGCCTGGGGACGTCAATGGAATTCGACTATGTCATCGTCGGCGGCGGAACGGCCGGATGCGTTCTGGCGAATCGTCTGTCTGCTCAAAGCGCGAACCGGGTGCTCGTCTGCGAGGCGGGCCGGGACATCCGGTCCGAGGATGCGCCCGCTGCGATCCTCGACAGCTTCGCTGCCCATGCCTTCCTCGACAGCCGTTTCCTGTGGAACGACCTGCGCGTGACGACCGAGGCCGGCTCCCACAATGCCGGAGGCGCGCGCGGGAAGCTTCGCAAATACGAGCAGGCGCGGGTCCTCGGCGGCGGATCGAGCATCAACGGGCAACTCGCCAACCGCGGCGGGCCGATGGACTACGACGAGTGGGAGGAGCGCGGCGCGAGCGGCTGGGGATGGGAGGCGGTCCTGCCGTACTTTCGAAAGCTCGAGCGCGACATCGACTTCGACGGTCCGCTGCACGGCAACAGCGGACCGCTGCCCATCCGCCGCATCTTCGAGGAGCACTGGGCCGACCATGCGAAGGCCGTTGCAGCCGGCTTCGAAACGATGGGCTTCCGCTACCTGCCGGACCAGAACGGACCATTCGAGGACGGCTACCACCCACTCGCGATCAGCAATCTCTACGACCGCCGCGTCTCGGTCGCCTTCGCCTATCTGCCGCCCACCGTGCGGAAGCGCGAGAATTTGACCATCCTGACCGACACGCACGTCACGGGTCTGCTCTTCGAGGGAGCGAGGTGCGTGGGCGTGGAGACCCTCCACAGGGGCGAGTCCCGGTCGTTCCGGGCAAAGCAGGTGATTCTGAGCGCGGGCGCGATCTGCACCCCGGCGCATCTCCTGCGGGCCGGCATCGGACCGGTCGGGCATCTGCGCGACAAGGGGATCGCCGTCCGGCAGGCTCTTCCCGGCGTTGGCCAACGGCTGATGGACCATCCTTCAGTGGCGCTCGCGGCCTTCATCCGCCCCCATGCCCGGCTCAACGGTCGCACACGGCGGCATCTCCTCGTCGGCCTGCGCTTCTCGTCCGACCTCCCGGGCATGCCGGTTTCGGACATGGCAGTGTCGGTTTCCACCAAGGCCGCCTGGCACTCCGTCGGAGAGCAGATCTGCTCGGTGACGACCTGGGTGAACAAGACCTACTCCGAAGCCGGGGAGGTGCGCCTCGCGAGCGCCGACTGGCGTGACCAGCCGGAAGTCGACTTTCGCCTCCTTCATGACAAGCGTGATCTCGACCGGCTGATGGCGGCGCTGCGCCGGTTGCGGGCCCTGTTCGATACGCCTTCCATGCGCGAGGCGGTTTGCGACCCCTTCGCCGCAAGCTTCAGCGAAAAGGTCCGGCAGGTCGGCGTCATCAACCGGAAGAACGCCGTGCTGACCGCCATCATGGCGAAGCTCCTCGATGGCCCTGCGTGGTTTCGGCGACTCCTGATGCGGCAGTTCATCGTGGAAGCGCTTCCGCTGGATCAGCTCCTTGCGGATGACGAGGCGCTCGAAGAGTTCGTCCGCAAGGCCGCGGTGGGCGTATGGCATGCGAGCTGCAGTTGCCGCATGGGCGCTGCCGATGACCCCATGGCCGTCACCGATCCCTGCGGAAACGTGCGGGGTGTCGCAGGCTTGCGTATTGCAGATGCTTCGCTTTTCCCGGCAATCCCGCGCGCCAACATCAATCTGACGACGATCATGCTGGCTGAGCGCATGGCGGATCTGATCCTCGCCGGCCATTGATGCCGCAGCGAGCGGGTTATCCTTGACAGGAGAAGAAAGCGGTTACATCGTGGGAAGGCCAGGAATTGATTGATGACGATCGCCACGGACCGGCCGGTTTCCCTTCCACGCGCTCCCGAAAGCTTTGCGGCTGTGATCGGCGGCCGGCTGATCGAGCCTTCCGAGCGCGAGGAGCTGATCCGGAACAATCCGGCGCACGAGGTGCCCGTCAGCCGTTATCCCCTGGCTACCGCTGACGATGTCCGCCTGGCCGTGGAGGCGGCGCGTGCCGCCGCGGACCGTCGCGTCTGGAGCGGCATGAGCGGCGCTGAGCGTGCGCGGATCCTCACGAATGTCGCGCGCCGGATCGAGGCCGAGATCGAGGCCTTCCGCCGGATCGAATGCCTGGAGGTGGGAAAGCCTTTCGCCAATGCCGAGCGCGAGGTGCGGGGCGCGGCCGCTCACTGGGATTATGCGGCGACTTTGGCGAGGCATACCTATGGCGATACGTATGACCAGCTCGGCAACGGCCAGCTGGGCCTGCTGCTCCGCCAGCCCTTCGGCGTGGTCGGGCTGATCACGCCGTGGAACTATCCGCTGCTGATTATCAGCCAGAAGCTTCCGTTCGCGCTGGCCGTCGGCTGCTGCGCCGTCGTGAAGCCGAGCGAACTGACATCGGGGAGCACCCTGCTGCTCGGGCGCCTTCTCCTGGAAGAGGGCGTCCCGCCCGGCGTCGTGAATGTCATCGTCGGCCATGGGCATGACGTCGGCGCTGCGATCTGCGCTTCGCCCTCCGTCGACATGGTCTCCTTCACCGGCTCGACCAAGGTCGGCCGTCAGATCGCGCGCGAGTCCGGCGAGCGATTGAAAAAGGTGTCGCTGGAGCTCGGCGGCAAGTCGGCGCACATCGTCTGCGCCGATGCCGACCTAGAGACCGCGGCGGAGAAGGTGGTGGTCGGCGCGACGCGGAACTCCGGTCAGGCATGCGTCAGCGGCTCTCGGCTGCTGGTTGAACGGAGGATCGCCGCCGAGTTCCTCGAACAGGTCCGGTCACGAATGGCGAAGCTGGTGGTCGGCGATCCGCTCGATCCTGCAACCCAGCTGGGGCCGCTCGTCAGCGAGGCGCAGAAGGCGCGGGTGGAAGGCTACGTCCGGGATGGAGAGGCCGCGGGGGCGCGGCGCTGGACGTCGGAGGCTGCAGTCCCGAGCAGGGGCCACTTCGTTGCTCCGACCATCTTCGAGCAGGTGAGACCGGAGATGCGCATCGCGCAAGAGGAGATTTTCGGCCCCGTCCTCTCGGTGCTCCCGTTCGACACGGTCGAAGACGCGATCTCGATCGCCAACAGCACAGCCTACGGCCTGTCGGCGGGCGTCTGGACGCGCGACATCGACAAGGCTTTCCGCTTCGGCCGCGGGCTGAAGGCAGGCACGATCGAGGTCAACACCTACATGGCCGGAGCGCCCGAGCTGCCCCTGGTCGGCCATGGCGAAAGCGGACTGGGCCACGAGCGAGGCCGCTTCGCCGTCGATGAATTCACCGAAATGAAGACCATGCTGCTTCAGTTGAACTGAGCGGCGTCGCGCGCGGAGATAAGCGATGCTTGAATCGATGAAGGTCCTCAGCTTCTGCCACGTCCTGCAGGGTCCCGCCTGCACGCAGTATCTCGGCGACCTCGGCGCGGACATCATCAAGGTCGAGCCGATCGCGGGGGAGCGCGCGCGGCGCTGGCCGGGGCCGCATATCGGCGGCGTCAGCGGGCTCTATCTCTGCGCCTTCCGGAACAAGAAGACCTTCGCCGTGGACCTCAAGTCCGAGGAGGGCTTGGCCATCATCAAGGACCTCGTCAAGACCGTCGATGTCGTGATGGAGAACTACCGCAGCGGCGTGATGGACAGACTCGGCCTCGGCTATGAGGCTCTCAAGGCCATCAATCCCGGCCTGATCTATGCCAGCGGCACGGGCTGGGGCTCGTCGGGTCCGATGGTCAAGCGCGAGGCGCAGGACATCATCATCCAGGCGCGCACCGGCATGATGGCGGCGACGGGCAACGACGAGGCCCGCGCCGTGGGCTCCGCCATCATCGATCAGCACGGCGGCGCCGTGCTCGCCATGGGCATCATCGCCGCCTACGTGAAGAAGCTGCAGACGGGGAAGGGGACCAAGGTCGAGAGTTCGCTCTTCACCGCCGGCCTCGATCTCCAGACCGAGCCCCTGACCGTCTATCTCTCGACGAAGCCCGACCGCACCATCCTGAAGCGCGACGCGCATCTGGCGACCTGGTACCACCAGGCGCCTTACGGCCAGTTCAAGGTCAAGGACGCCGAGATCGCCATGTCGGTCAATGATCCGATGAAGCTCGCGGATGCGCTCGACAGCGACGAGTTGCGTGCGCTCGCCAAGATCGATCGCTTCAAGGAGCGCGACCGCTACGCGCAGGTCTTCGCCAAGGTCGTGGCGGACCGGACCTATGCCGAGATCGAGGCGGCCTTCGACGCCGCGGGCATCTGGTACAGCCGCATCTTCGATTTCGACGATGTCGCCAGCGATCCGCAGGCGGAGGCGGTGGAGGCCTTCCGGGAGGTCGATGTCAACGGCGCGAAGGCGACGCTCGTCAACCATCCCGTCCGCTACGACGGCGAGGTGCCAGGACTCAAGACGATCGCCTACGACATCGGCCAGCATACGGCCGAGGTGCTCGCTGAGCTCGGCTATTCGGAGACGCGCATCGAGGATCTGATGGCGCGCGGCGTCGTCAGCGGCCGTCCGCCGGAGACAGTGCGGAAATCGGCGTGACCGAGCGCCGCGGTTGCAAGGCCCGCAGCGATAGAGGCTTGCTTCAGCGCCCGCTGAATCTCGGCTGGCGCTTCTCGACGAAGGCGCTCATGCCCTCGCGACGGTCGTCGGTCATCGAGTTCCGCCAGAGCGCGTCGCGCTCGTAGGAGATGCCGTTCTCGTGCGTCGCGCCGACGGCGACGCGGATGCATTCCTTCGTGTACTGGACAGCCATCGGTGCCCGCTGCGCGATGGTGCTCGCGATCTCGATCGCGCGCGCAACCGTCCGGTCGGTCTCGCAGATCTCAACGACCAGACCGAGGCGGAAGGCGGTCTCGACATCGATCGGGTCGCCGGTCATCAGCATGTAGGAGGCCATGGCCGGGCCGATCTTTCGCGGCAGGCGCTGCGTGCCGCCATCGCCCGCCATGCCGCCAATCTTGACCTCGGGCTGGCCGAAGCGGGCGTTGCGGCCGGCGACGATGAAGTCGCAGACCATCGCGAGCTCATTGCCGGCTCCGAAGGCGATGCCGTTGACAGCGGCGATGAAGGGCTTCGGAAAGCGCTCCATCCGTCGCCAGGCCCGGACGCGATCCGGGTTGTTGGAGGTGCCGGGCGGCCCCTTCTCCAGCATCTCCTTGATGTCCGCGCCGGCGGCAAAGGATTCCTCCGAGCCCGTGATCACGACGGCGCGGACGTCGATGTCCGCAGCCAGCTCGTCGAGGTGCCGGGCGAGTCCGATCACCATGGTGCTGTGCAGAGCGTTCTTCTTGTCGGGCCGGTTAATCCGGATGAGCGCCACATGCTCGGCGGCACGCTCACAGGTGATCAGATGGGAGAGATCGGTCATGGAAGATTGGTTCCGGTCGGAGAACGTCAGCTCAGGAGCAGCTTCGGCAGGAGCGTCGTCAGTGGCGGGAACATCGCGACCAGCAGCAGGGCGACGCAGAGCGCGATGAAGAACGGGAGAATCCCGCGCGACGCCTCGGACAGGCCTATTCGCGCGACGGCCGCGCTGATGAACATCAGCGTCCCCACCGGTGGCGTGACGCCCCCGATCAGACAGCACATCACGATGATCGTGCCGAACTGCAGCGGGTCGTAACCGAGCGCCATGCCGACGCCATGGAGCGGCGCGGCGAACATGATCAGGATCGCAGTGCCATCGATGAAGCAGCCCAGGATCAGCAGCAGGAGCACGACGAGCAACAGCTGCAGGCTGGGGACCGTCGTGATGAAGTTGAGCAGTTCGATCGTCTGCGCCTGGAACCGGGCACGTGTCATCAGGTTGGCGAAGACGGTGGAGGCGCCGAGGATCAGCATCACCATGGAGGTCGTCAGAGCCGCGGCCATGAAGGCTTCGCGGACCCTGCGCCAGGTGAAGCCGCCGTAGAAGAAGTGGCCGATTACCAGAACCGCGACAGCCGCCACGATGCCCGCCTCCGTCGGCGTGAAGACGCCGCCGACGATGCCGCCGATGATGATGATCGGAATGGTGAGGGCGGGAGCGGATTCGCGGAAGGCCACGATGAACCCGTTCATCGTGCGCGGCTTCGCATCCTCGTTCCGTCCGAAGCCGCCACGAACCGAAAGCACATAGGCCGTCACCATCAGCAGGATTCCGACGAGGACGCCGGGAAGCGCGCCGGCCAGGAAAAGCTGGCCTGTCGAGACGCCTGTCAGGAACCCGTAAATGATCATGGGGATGCTGGGCGGGATCAGCGCTCCGATCGTCGACGACGTGGCGCAGACTCCGACGGCGTAGGATGCGGGATAGCCCTTGCGCGTCATGCTGGGGATCAGGATGCCGGCGGTCGCGGCGCAATCGGCCACCGCCGATCCGGAGACTCCTCCGAACAGCATCGAGGTCACGATGTCGACCTGGGCGAGACCCGCGCGCATGCGCCCCACCAGGAAGTTCGCAAGCTGCATGATGCGATCGACCAGGTTGCAGGCGCTGGCCAGCGTGCCCGTGAGCACGAAAAACGGAATGGCCATCAGCGGAAAGGAGTCCATGCCGCCGAACATCCGGGTGATGACCAGCGTGAACGGCAGGCGACCGTCGAGCAGCAGCGGGATGAACGTCGAGACGCCGATCGCGAAAGCGATGGGCACGCCGACGATGAGCAGGATGAAGAAGACCGAGATCAGGATGCCCAGCATTGCCGCCTTCCCTCAGTCCACCAGGACTTGGCCGGCGGCGGCGTTCTGATCGCCGCCACGCCAGACGATGATCGCGAGGCGGATCGTCTCGAACAGCATCAGCATTCCGCCGACTGGAAGCGCGGCGTAGACGTAGCCCATCGGGAATTCGAGCGAGGTCGATTGCTGCTCCATGTTGAGCAGCGTGACCTTCCCGCCGAACCAGATGAGCACGCATTGGAACCAGATCATCAGCGCAAAGGCGAAGTAGGCGAACCAGCGCTGCCCGCGCACGGGAAACATCATGAAGAGAATATCGACGCGGAAATGCACCGCGTAGCGGATGGTCAGCCCCGAGGCGAGGAAGACCATCCAGATGCAGGCATAGCGGATGATTTCCTCGGCCCAGTAGAGCCCGCCCCAACCTGGGACGCCGCGAAGAACGGTGGAGACGAAGCCGATGCCGACCATGGCCACGAACGCCAGCATCACGAGAATCTCGATGGTCCTGACGTAGATCCGGTCCAGCATCGCCTCCCCCCGACCGCGTGCTCAGTAGTTGCTGAGCTTCAGCATCTTCTCGTAGACGGCCACCACCTTCGGGCCGCGATTGGCGAAGTGCTGGCGGTTCATCTCGACCAGCGGCGCGCGGAACTGCTGGATCTCAGCGTCGGACAATTCGGTGATCGTCACGCCGGCCGCCCGCATCGTGGCCAGCGCCTTCTCGTCCGCCGCCTTGTGCAGCGTCAGCTGATAGGCGCCGGCCTCCTTGGCCGCCGTCGTGATGATGTCGCGCAGGTCCTGCGGCAGCTTGTCGAACCACGCCTTGTTGACCACGATGGGCTGCGGATAGTGGTTGTGCCGCGTGGTCAGCAGGAACTTGGCCTTCTCGTGGAAGTTGCTGGTCACCATCGTCTCATGCGTGGCCTCGAGCGCGCCGATGACGCCGGATTCCAGCGACGTATAGACCTCGGCGAGAGCGATAGCGGTGGGCGTCGCACCCCAGGCGCGGGCGAGGCCGACGAAGAGCGGCGTGTTGGGAATGCGCAGGCGCAGGCCCCTGAAGTCAGCGAGGGTCTTCAACGGCCTGGTCGAGAGCGTGTTGCGCGGTCCCTGATACATCATGCCGACGAGATGGAAGCCCTTCGGCTGCACGAACTCCTGCAGGTCATCGAAGATGGCAGCACTGATGCGCTGAAGATCCTCGACGTTGCGGTAGATGTAGAAGGCCTCCATCACCTCGATCTCGGGCGCGTAGGCGCCGGTGCCGGGAAGCCCGCTGAGAACCATCTCGAGCGAGCCCTGGCGGGTCATCTCGGCCATCTCGCGCTCGGAGCCGAGCTCGCTGTTGTTGAAGACCTGCACCTGGAGGCGGCCGTTCGAGCGCTGCTCGATCAGCTCCTTCATGCGCTGCGTGGCGATGGGAATGGTATGCGTCGCCGGATAGACGTTGCCGACCCGCATCGTGATCTGCTGGGCCCCGGCGACTAGCGTGCCGAACCCAAGCGATGCGGCGACAAGCGCAGCCGTGGCCGCCGCTTTCAGGAACTTCATCGTCTCCTCCCTTGTGACCTTCCGGCCGGCTCGCCTTTATCGCCCTCGGCGATGAAAACCGGAGCACGTAACCGCTTACATCGTGCAGGCAGCTTTGGAACGAGTCAAGCGCCAGATTCCAGTCACTTCTGGGAATTTGCGTCGGACGACCGCATGCAAGCGGTCTTGGCTTAAGCTCTACAGGGACGGGCGCCCGGTCGTCCCGCGGATCACCAGATCCGCCGACAAGCGCTCCGGCAGCGTGGCCGAGCCCTTTTCCAGCGTTTCGATGATGAACTGTGCGATCCGCCGTCCCAATTCGGGTGCCGGGACCTTGATCGTGGTCAGCGGCGGCTCGATCTGCGCCGCAAGCTCGAGGTCGTCGAACCCGGTCACGCTGATGTCGCGTGGGATCTCGAGCCCCGCGGCCTTGGCTTCGATCACGGCTCCGGCCGCGAGATAATCGTTCGCGCAAACGACGGCGGTCGGCCGCGGCCCGTCCGCACCCAAGATCCGCCGCATGCCCTGCCGGCCGGCTCCCATCTGCCAGCTGTCCACGATCACGTCATGTTGCGGACGGATCGCGAGCCCCTGGCGGGCCAGGCAATCCCGCACAGCCTGGATACGCTGCTGGATCCGGTCGTTGCCCTCGAACGAGCGGGTGAGCAGGCCAAATCTGACATGGCCGAGGTCAAGCAGATGCTCCACGAGCTTCGACATCTCGCGGTAATTGTCGAAGCCGATGCAGTTCCTCATGCCCTGCCGGCCGCTCGTGTAGCCGATGACATAGAAGGCGCCGCGGCGTTCAAGAAACTCCATCAGGATGGGCGGCTGCGCCTCCCCCATGAGGACGAGAGCCTCGATGCCATGCTCCAGCATCTTCGAGGCCTGGCGGAGCGTGCGCTCGGGGGATGGGTCGGGACGCCCGAGCAGAAGCGTATAGCCGGCATCGCCCAGTTCCTGCTGCAGCGTCTCCAGCATCGCCGCGATGGTCTGGTGCCCGAGATTGGGAATGAGCGCCCCGATGGTCCGCGTCCGGAGGGAAGCCAGCGCCTTGGCCGCTCCATGGGGAATCCAGTTCAGGGAGCGGATGGCGGCCTCGATCCGCTCGCGCGTTTCCGGCAGGACGCGGTCCGGAAAGTTAAGGGCGCGAGAGGCGGTCGCGGTCGACACGCCGGCCACCCGGGCAACGTCGGCCAGCTTGATCGAGGAATCGCTCGACCGACGCGCACGCTTGCGTTTTGTCACGGTGTCCTGCGGTTGTACGGGGAACTGCTCGCTCAAAACGAAAAGGTCCTGTCCACGCGGGCGAGAGACGATGAAATGGCGTCTCCCTTGTGTCGCCTATATCGGATTGCGCCTGACAATGCAGCCGTGATTCATGACGCGCGGCGCCAGCCATTGTATCGCGGGTGATCCTCCCTGATCGGCAGGTTCACCACGACCTTCTCTTCCGATGCTTCGAAGAGGGCCGTGATCAATTCGAGCGAACGCCGTGCATCCTGCAAAGTGACGGGAAACGCGGAACCGGTTGCTATCGCGTCCCTGAAGGCGCGGAACTGGCCGGCGAAGAAGAGGTCTCCCGCTTCCACCTCCGACAGCTTGGCCTCGATCGCCGGCGCAAGCTCGGGCCGCATCGGATGAACCGTCCAGGGCTCCAGCGCCGGCTTCGGCGCCTCCAGGCCATAGCATTGCCGCTCGATCACGAGATTCTCGAAGCACATGCGGATCCGGGTCGTGGGCTCTGCGGACCCGAGGGTGGCGAGCAGTGTCGCCACCGACCCGTCCTGCATCACCAGCGCCGCCGCGGCGCAATCCTCCACCTCGATCGGATTGACGCGCGTCGTCTTGAAGCCGGCGACATGCGCGACCGGTCCGGCGAGGCTGAGGAAGAGATCGTGGATATGGATCGACTGGGTCAGGAGCACGCCGCCGAGCTCGGTCGCGAACTTGCCCCGCCAGGGAACGGCGTAATAGTCCGCCCCCCGCTTCCAGGCCGTCTCCACCGACGAGGCGTAGAGCTTTCCCGCCAGGCCTGATTGGATGAGATGCCGCGCCTTGGCGAAGCCCGGAGCGAAACGGTACTGAAAGATCGGCATCACCCGCGCTGTCGACCGGGCCTGGGCTGCGATGACCCGATCCATCAGCGCAAGCGAGCTCGTGAAGGGCTTCTCGCAGATGACGTGCTTGCCGGCCGCCAAGGCGGTCTGGACCATACTGTAATGCTCGCTGGGCGGCGTGCAGATGCTGACGGCGTCAACGTCCTCCATCTCCAGGATCCGAGCGAAGTCAGGCGTGTGACGCGCGATGCCATGCCTATCGGCAAAGCCCGCGGCGCGGGCAGGATCGACATCGCAGGCCGCCACGATGTCGAACAGGCCGGGAAGACGCTTGAACCCCTCGTCCAACTGGGTGCCGGCAACCCAGCCGCATCCGACGATGGCGATGCGCATGGGGCGATCGATCGCCGATGTCGTCATGCGGGAATGCCGGGCACCAGTTCGGCGTAGGTCGCGTGCTCGCGATCGAGGAAGGCGCGGAAGGCGGCGATGGTGCCGCCGACCGGCGCGCTGAACTGCTCGTTGAGCTTCCGCCTGATGTCGGGCAGCGCGAGGATCGAACTGATCTCGCTGTTCAGCCTGTCCACGATGGGGGCCGGCGTCGCCGCTGGCGCGAAGAAGCCCGTCCAGGTGCTGAGGTCGATGCCTGGCAGGCCCGCCTCGGCAAGTGTCGGCACATCGGGGAGGAGGGGAGAGCGGGCAGCGGACGTGACGGCCAGCGGCTTGAGGCCCGCGCTGAACTGCGGGGCCACCTCGATCGGGTTCGCGAGATAGAGGTCGACCTGGCCGCTGAGCAGATCGCTCACGACCGGGCCGCCGCCGCGATAGGGCACATGCTGCATCGTGATGCCGGCCTTGCGGCAGATCAGCTCTCCCGCGAGATGCGGCAGCCCCATCGGGCCGGTCGAGCCGTAGTTGAGCTTGCCCGGGTTGGCGCGCGCATGCTCGATGAATTCCTTGAGCGTCGAGGCCGGCGTCTTGGCGCCCGCGGTGAAGACCAGGGGGCTGGCGGTCGCATGGCAGATCGGCGCGAAATCCGTCATCGAATCGTATGGCGGCTTCGGTGTTGCGTACCGGCCGATGACGAAGGGCGGCGCCGTGAGCAGCAGCGTGTGACCGTCCGGCGCGGCTCGCGCGACGAAGTGTGTTCCGATGGCCGTTGTCGCGCCGGGCTTGTTTTCGATGATGACCGGCTGGCCCAACCGTTCCGACAGTTGCTGCCCGACGAGGCGCGCGATCACGTCCGAGGCACCGCCGGGCGCATAGGGTACCACGATCGTGATCACGCGCGACGGATAGGCTTGCGCCCATGTGGCTGGAGCCACCAGCGACGTGGTTGCGGCGGCGAGCAGGGTTCTGCGGCTGAGCATGGGATCCTCGATGGACCGGCGCCTCGATCGACGGCGCAAAGCATCGTCAGCCTCGCCTGTCCGTGCCCCGGAAGTCAAGCGCTTACATAAATCCAGGTTCCTTTATCGGAAGGAAGCCAAGCCAAGGGGGCATCAAGAGCCATTAGGACCGCTTTCGAGTCATTCCCACACAGGCGCTAAACGGCCTGTATGGAAACAAAGATGGCAGAATGCCGCCGGCATGAAGATATTGCCAACCTGTCGCGACGACTGCGGCGATCGATATGTAAGCGCTTGACACAGGGACGGTTTGACGCCCTCATGCAGCGCATGGTTGGCGCGTCGACCGTTCCAAGCCGACGATTCAACGAGGCAGCGCTCGGAATCGCAGGCAGTCCAGTAAGGCGGGTCAGGCGTCGGAGTGATCATCATGGCTGCGGAGGTTTCGCAGAAGCAGTTCGGCCACCGGCTTGCCGCCTTCGCTGTGGACGTGGGTGTGCGCGAACTCCGTGAGGATGTCGCGCTGAAGACCAAGATCCACATCATCGACACGCTGGCGGCCATCGTCTCCGGCGCGGCTCTGGAGGCGGGCATCGCCGGCCAGCGCTATGCCGATCGCTATGGCGGCGCGCCGCAGGTTTCGGTTCTCGGCGTGCGGCAGCGCACATCGCTCATCGAGGGGGCTCTCGCCAATGGCATGGCGGCCCATGCCGACGAGTCGGACGATTCCCACGAGACGAGCCAGACGCATCCGGGATGCGGCGTGCTTCCGGCGGCGCTCGCGGTCGCGGAGTTTCGCGAGGCGACCGGTCGGGATTTCCTGAATGCCGTCTTCCTCGGCTACGAGACGACGATCCGCTTCGGCGAGGCGCTGGCGCCCGCGCTGAGCTTCGCCCGCTCCTCGCTCTCCTGCCACGGCTACGGGCCTCTCTTCGGCGCAGGCTATGCCTCGGGGAGCCTGATGCGCTTCGACGTCGAGCGCTTCATGATCCTGCTCAATTACCTCGCGCAGGAAGCCTCGGGCCTCACCACCTGGCGCCTCGACGGCGCCCATACTCTGAAGAGCTACGTCTTCGCCGCCATGCCCGCGAGCAATGGCGTCAAGGCCGCAACGCTGGTCGACGCGGGCTTCACCGGCAATGGCGATGTCATCGATCCGGTGGACCGCAACCTGTTCGAGGCAATCTCGCCGAAGACCGAGCCCGAGCGTCTGCTGCACGAGCTGGAAACGCTGCCCAAGATCCTCGAGACCGACATCAAGAAATACTCCGTCGGCTTCCCGATCGCAGCGCCTCTGGCGGCCACCGAGGAGATCATGGCGACGCCGGGCTTCGATCCGCAGCGGATCGAGGCGGTGCGCATCTGGTATCTGCCCGACTGGTACAAGGTCATCGGCGACAAGAACCGGATGCCCGACCTGAACCTGCGCCATTGCATGGCGGCGACCCTCGTCGAGGGCCGGCTCAATTTCCATGCCTCGCATGACATCGAGAAGATGAAGGACGAGGCCATCGTCGCGATGGGCCGGAAGATCACCTTCCTCGATGCCGTCGACGGGCAGGACCGGTTCGAGGCCCGCATCGAGATCGACTGCGGCGGACGTACCTTCCGCGCAGCGCAGGGGCTGCATGTGCTCGGGCGCAAGGAAAATCCGATGACGACCGAGCAGGTCCACGAGAAGGCGATGGAACTGATGACGACCGTCATCAGCGAGAAGGCCGCCCGGGATGCGATCGACATCGTCCATGCCATCGAGATGGAGCGCAGCCTCGCGCGCCTGATCGGGCTTCTCAGGCCGCCGGCATGACGACCGCGCCCCTCCGGTTCGGCGTTTGCGGCACGGCTCATTGGGCAGAGACCGTGCACCTGCCTGCGCTCGTCGGGATGGAGGGCGTTTCGCTCGTCGCAATCCAGGGCCGCAATGTCGAACGCCGCGAGGCGCTGGGCGCGGCCTTCGGCGTGACTTCGTTCGGTGATTTCGACGCTTTCCTCGATGCGGTTGACGCCGTCAGCTTTGCAGTACCGCCCGATGTGCAGGCCGACCTCGCCGAACGGGCGCTGAAAGCGGGCAAGGCCTTGATCCTGGAAAAGCCGGTCGCGCGCTCGAGGGCGCGCGCGGACGCGTTGCTCAAGCTTGCGGTCGAGCGGCGCATTCCTTCCGTCTGCTTCCTGACCAGGCGATACATCCCGGAGATCGCCGACGGAACGGCGCGGGCGAGGGCTGGGGGAGCTGCCGGAGGCCGGAGCTATTTCCGCTCGGCCGCCCAGGCGAGCGACAGTCCCTACGCCTCCTCGCTCTGGCGCAAGGAGGCCGACGCGCTGCTCTGGGACGTTGGTCCCCACGCCCTGTCGCCGCTGATCGAGGCGCTGGGTCCCGTGCGGTCGGTCGAAAGCTATCGCGAGCATCCCGTGGGCTGCGCCTTCGATATCCTCCATGAGTCCGGCGCGCGCTCCCTCGTGGAGCTGGAGCAGGGTGGGCCGGCGAGTCCGATGGTCTACCATTATACATTCGCCATGCCCGACGGGCCGGTGACGATCACCGGCGCCCCTTACGATCGCGTCGCCGCCTTCGGGCGCGCCATCGCGGAGCTGACGCAGCTGCGGAAGGAAGGGCACGGCCCCGGCATGTCGTTCGTCACGGCCGTCCATATCGTCGCTGTGCTCGAAGCCGCGCTTGCCTGCCGCGGCGCCGGGCGCGCCGTTCCGGTGGCCGCGGGCGCGGTCCAGCCGTCATGAGCGCCGCGGCGGCGATCGGCGCGCCAACGGCCGCCTCCGTCGGCGGGCCTTCGCCGTTGGCCCGGCTCTTCTGGCTCGTTTCGTTCGTCTGGCTCGGCCTCCTGATCGCGCTTCCCGTCGGCGTGATCCTGCTCAGCAGCATTCATGACGACGGCTTCACCCTCGACCATTATCTCGCCTTCGCCGGCAATCGCGCCCTGCTGACGGCGGCGCTGAACAGCCTTCTCGTCGCAAGCGGCATCGCGATCCTGTCGGTTCTCGTGGGCGCGCCGCTGGCCTTCGGCGTCGTGCGCACCAAGATGCGCTTCAAGGGGCTCGTGCGTGCCAGCATCATCGTCGCTCTGATCAGCCCCGAGTTCCTGCTGGCCATGGGCTACATCCTGCTGGCGGGTCCGAACGCCGGTTACGTCAACCTGCTGCTGCGGAACCTGCTCGGTCTGTCGTCCGATCCCGGACCGCTGAACATCTTCTCGCTCGGCGGGCTCGTGGTGACGGCGCTGCCGAATGGCGCTGCCTTCGTCTTCCTCGCACTCGTCCCGGCACTCAGGAACATGGATCCCGCGCTCGAGGAAGCCGCGCGGATGAAGGGCTCCTCGGCGCTCCGCGCCGCCTGGGACATCACCCTGCCGCTGATGCGTCCGGCTCTGCTCGCGGGCGCGCTGCTCGCCTTCTCGACGAGCCTCGCGATGTTCGGCCCGCCGCAGATGCTGCGCATCGACGTGCTCACGGTCGCGATCCGCGACGCGCTGATCCGCCTGAATTTCGCGACGGCCTCCGTCGCCGCCGTCGCCCTGATCGCCATGTCTCTCGGCGCGCTGCTGATGCAGCGCCGGGCGCTGCGCCATGGCGAGCGCTACCGGACGCTCGGCGGCAAGGCCTTCGACGCGCGCCAGGCCGAGTTCGGCTTGGCGACGCATGTGCTCTCCGGCCTCGGCCTGCTCTATGTCTTCGGCGCGCTGATCGTGCCCTATGGCGCCATGCTGGCGGCCTCGCTGATGAAGAGCATCGGCAACGGCTTCTCCGCCGGCAACTGGACGCTCGACAATTACCGCGTGATCCTGACGGACCCCGGCGTCTACGAGGCGGCCCTGCTCAGCCTCCAGCTCGCCGCCGCATCCGCCACGCTCGTCGCGGCGATGGGTCTGCTGATCGCCTACGTGATCGCGAGAACCCGCACCCGTGGTCGGGCCCTTCTCGACTATCTCTCGGTCCTGCCCCTCGCCATTCCCGGAACGGCGCTCGCCTTCGCGCTGATCGTGCTGCATCTCGCCTGGCCCGTCAGCCTGCTCGGCCTCTACGGGACGCCGTTCATCCTGCTGGTGGCCTACCTCGCGCGGTTCGTGCCGATCGGCGTCCGCAACAGCCAGAGCGCGCTGTTGCAGATCGCGCCCGAGCTCGAGGAGGCATCGCGCGTCTTCGGCGGCAGCGAGGCGGCGACGCTCCTGCGCATCACGGCGCCACTGATCCTGCCCTCCGTCGTCTACACCTGGCTGCTGGTTTTTATCCTGGCGATGCCGGAGCTCGGCTCCTCGATCATCCTGCGCGGCTTCGGCATGCAGACGCTCTCGACCGCGCTGCTCGGGATCTGGAGCGGGAATGGGGGGCTGGCGGTCGCCAGCGCCTTCGGAATGACGATCTTCGTGGTCGTCGCGACGGTGTTCGGCGTGGCGGCGCTGGTCGCGAGACGATCGCCGGCGCTCCGCGGACTGCAGCTCGGCTGAAGGGGCGATCGGGCAAGGACTGACAACAAAGGGAGGACAGAATGACACTGACAAGAACGCTGTCGGCCGCACTTGCGGCCCTCGTCACGATTGCCGGCTCCGCCATGGCGCAGAGCGGCCGTCTGCAGATCTACTCGGCCTATCCGGACGAGCACATGCGGCCGCTTATCCGGGCCTTCAACCAGCTGCATCCCAATGTGACGGTCGCTGTGTCGGTGCAGCCCGGCGAGGAGCTGATGTCGACGCTTGAACTCGAGATGCGCGCGCGCAATCCGCGCGCCGACATCGTCGGCCTGAACGAGGCGTCGATCAACGCGCTGCAGGAGCGGCACAAAGCCTTGGAAAGCTATGCGCCGGCCGAGATCGGCAAGGTCCGCGAGGCGCTGCGCGACAAGAATGGCATCGTCGTTCCCGCCTGCGTGAATCCCTATCTCATCCAGTACAACACCAACAAGATCGCGGCGGCCGATGCGCCCAAGACCTGGGCAGACCTGCTGGATCCGAAGTTCCGCAACCTCGTGACGATGGCGGATCCGGCAAGCTCGCAGTCGGTCCATTCCTTCCTCTGGTTCCAGACCCAGTACCTGCCATCGCGCAACGTGACGCCCTCTGGCTGGGATTTCTTCAAGCGGCTCGGCGCCAACGGCGTCAGGCTCGAAAGCTCGCACGGGACGATCCGCGACCTCACCGCCAGCGGCGAGCGGCCGATCGGCATCCAGCTGCTCGCCAACGGCCAGACCTCGGCGCGGCGCGGTGATCCGACCGCGCTCGTCTGGCCCCCGGAGGGCTCGCCGGGCGAGATCTCGGCCTTCGCGATGGTCGGCGCGTCGAAGAACAAGGAGGCCGCCAAGGCCTGGCTCGACTTCGTCGTCAGCCAGGCGGGCCAGGCGGTGATGCCGAACGCGCTGAGCTGCGCGCCCGTGCGCAACGACGTGGACTACAAGCTGCCGGGCGGCGCCTCCCTGAGCGACATGGTGATCGTGCCGGTCGATTCCGCCTTCATCACCAAAAGCCGGGCGTCTCAGATCAGCGAGTTCGCCCGGGCTCTCGGCCGCTGAGCGGCATGTCTGACGCGGCGATTCAACGACCGGCGCAAGACCTCAGGCTCGAGGGCTTGGAGAAGCGCTATGGTGCCGTGCCGGCCGTGCGGGGTCTCGACCTCCATGTGCCGGCCGGCGCCATGGTTTCGCTGATCGGATCGAGCGGCTGCGGCAAGACAACGACGTTGCGCATGATCGCCGGCCTCGAGGTCCCGAGCGGTGGGCGCATCACCGCCGGTGGGACGGTGCTGTCCGACGGCCGGGATTTCCGGCCGCCCGAAACGCGTGACATGGGCATGGTCTTCCAGACCTATGCGCTCTGGCCGCACATGACCGTCGGCGACAACATCGCCTACGGACTCAGGCGGAAGGGCGTTGCCACCGCCGACATCGCGGCCAAGGTCGCGGCGGTGCTGGATCTGGTCAACATGCCGGGCTACGCCGGGCGATATCCCGGACAGTTGAGTGGCGGGCAGCAGCAGCGCGTAGCGCTCGCACGGGCGATCGCGAGCGAGCCGAGGACGCTGCTCTTCGACGAGCCGCTGAGCAATCTCGACGCCGTGCTCCGCGAGCAGATGCGCTTCGAGATCCGCGCCCTGCAGCAGCGGCTCGGCGTGACGGCGGTCTATGTCACGCACAGCCAGGAGGAGGCGCTGGCGCTGTCCGACACGATCGCCGTGATGCGCGACGGCAGGATCGTCCAGACAGGCGAGCCGGCGAGCATCTACAATCTGCCGCGAAACGCCTTCGTCGCGACCTTCATCGGTCTCGCGAACATCCTCAGGTCCGACGTCGTGGAGCGGACGGAGCGGGGGCTCGTGGCGCGCCTTGGCGGGGCTGAGACCGTCCTCGCCGCCGGTGGCGCTCTCGGTCTTGCTCAGCCAGCCACGACCTTCTGTGTCCGACCGGTCGACATCGCCATCGTGCCCCGCCGCGAGACGCCTGCCGCCGGCGTCAACCATCTCAAGGCGACCATCCGGGCGACGGTCTTCACCGGCGGCCTGATCGACTATTTCGCGGTGCTGGACTTTGCACCTGACGTCGAGCTGCGCATCCAGTCGACGCCTCCGGTCCGCGCCCAGGCTGGCGACGCGGTCATTCTGCAATTCGATCCTGCGCGAACGATCGCGCTGGAGCCTGACGCCTGACAAGGGACCCTCGCGCATGACGATCAAGACAGCCGAGAGCTGGATGCTCCGGTTCCCCTCAAACCGCGCCGCCGCCGAGCGGAGCGACGAGGAGTTCGAGCTGATCGGTGTCACGGTCGAGGATTCCTCGGGCGAGCGGGGGACGGGCTGGACCTTCACCTCGGACTATGGCGGCGGCGAAGCGGTGAAGGCGCTGCTCGACACGCTGCTCATCAAGCGGATCGTCGGCCGCGAGGCCGCGGAGGTGGAGGCGATCAACGCCGAGCTCTTCCATCACACGCACCGGCTGGGCTTCGGCATCGCCTCGATGGCGATCTCGGCCATCGACATCGCGCTTTGGGATCTGAAGGCGCGGATGGCGGGGCTTTCGCTGGCCCGGACGCTCGGACGCGCCCATGCCGAGGTGCCCTGCTACGGCAGCGGCAAGGCAAGCCCGACGCTGCCGCTCGATGATCTGGTGGCCCTGTCGGCCGGCTATGTCGCGGATGGCTTCAAGGCGGTGAAGATCCGTGTCGGCAGGGAGCCCGAGAAGGATGTCGAGCGCATCCGCGCCGTCCGGGCCGCGATCGGCGATGCGCCGCTCATCATGTGCGACGCCAACGAGCGTCTGAGTCTGCCGGCAGCGCTCTGGCTCGGCAGGCGGCTCGCCGATCTTGGCGTCTTCTGGCTCGAGGAGCCGATCCTCTCGCAGGATATCGAGGGCTACCGGCGCTTGCGGGCGGCGTTGCCAATGGCGATCTCGATGGGAGAGCATGTCTTCTCCCGCCGGGACTTCATGCCCTTCATCCGCGAGGGCGTCACGGATGTGGTCAATCCGGACATCTGCTTCGTCGGCGGCATCTCGGAGACGATGAAGATTGGCCATGTCGCCGACAGCTTCGGCATCGGGCTCGCGCCCCATTTCATGTCCGTGCTCAGCGTGCAGGTGGCGGCCGCGCTGCCGCGCTCGACCTATGTCGAGTATTACCCCTTCATGGACGACCTGCTGGTGCATCAGCTCGAGGTCCGGAACGGCGCGCTGCTCGTGCCCGACAGGCCAGGGCACGGCGTCGCCTTCACGGAGAAGGCCATCGCGACCTACCGGGTCGCGTAAATCGCAAGGCAGCATGAGCAAGGCGGGCGCGAGGCATGGCAATGACGAAGGCAGCGGATGGCGACGGCTGGAGCAGGATCAGCGCCGACGGCCTACGAAATCTCACGTTCCGCATCTTCCGCTCGCTCGGGTCGAGCGAAGCCGAGAGCCGGGGCGTGGCCGACCATCTGGTCGAGGCCAACCTCAGGGGCCATGATTCCCATGGCGTCGGCATGCTCCCGGTCTATGTCGCGAATGCGCTTTCCGGCGAGATGATCCTGAACCATAAGCCGGAGATCGTGCAGGATCTGGGCGCGCTCCTCGTCTGCGACGGCGGTCGGGGCGTCGGACAGACGATTGCAGTCGAAAGCATGAAGCTTGCCTGCGCGCGGGCGGCGAAACAGGGCTCATGCATCATGGCCGTGCGCAACAGCCATCACATGGGCCGGATCGGCGCCTGGGCGGAGCAATGCGCCGCCGAGGGCATGGTCTCCATCCATTTCGTCAATGTCGTCTCGACGCCATCGGTCGCGCCCTTCGGCGGCCGTGCGCCTCGTGTCGGCACCAATCCTTTTGCGGTCGGCGTGCCACGGAAGGACGCGCCTCCGGCCATCGTCGATTTCGCCACCAGCCGCATCGCGGTGGGCAAGGTGCGGGTCGCGCTCAACACGGGAGCGACGCTGCCCGAGGGGATGCTGCTGGACGGGGAGGGGAATCCCACGACGGATCCTGGCGCGCATTTCCGCGAGCCGAAGGGCGCGATCCTGCCCTTCGGCGAGCACAAGGGCTGGGCGCTCGCCTTCGCCTGCGAGGCGCTGGCGGCAGCTCTTTCCGGCGGGCAGACGCAGAAGGGCCCGAAGAGCCGGGACGCCGTCATCAATTGCCTGATGTCGATCGTCGTGGATCCACGCGTGATGGGCACGCAGGAGAGCTATTTCTCCGAGCTGGAAGGTTTCATCCGCTGGGTCCAGGCGCCTGGGCGAGCCAGCGACGAGGTGCTGTTGCCCGGAGACGTGGAGCGAAGAACGCGCGAAGAGCGGCTGGCTCACGGCGTTCCGATCGATCTGATGACGCGGCCGCAACTGATCGCCAGCGCTGTGAAGGCTGGGCTGGATCTGAGCGAGGCAGAGCATATCCTCGATCGCGCAGCCTCATGAGCGCCAGCATAGCGGATACGGCCCAGCCATTACGTGTTGAAGCGCACGACGAGCCAGTGATCAGCTCAAGCACGCCGTGAACTTCTCCCGTTTTGCGCCCGAAGGCGCTCGCGTCGGCCGCAGACTTCAGACGCCGTCTATTGGCCCGATCTTCTTGAAAAACTCGACAGTCTCGCCATGAATGGCTGGTTCACTCGCCTTAATCAGCCGAGAGGATGAGCCGATAGGGGTGAGCGGCGGGTGGCGCAAGAGCCGCTGTTCTACCAGTTACGCATCGAGTGCCACGTCCCGGAGGACGATCTACTGCGCGCGATCGACCGCTTTTTCGATCTGGGCGACCTACGCCGGGAACTGGCGAGGGCACTTTCGAGTGCGCCGAGTGCGTCTACCGTCACGCGACAGACAGCTCCATCAACCCGGGCGGCAAGACGATGCTGCAGTTCCGTCGCGAGTCCGCGCCACCGCGCTCGATCGTCGACCCACAACTAATGATGCGGTACCGCGAGAGCCAAGCGTGACTGTGACATCGAGGTGCTGAAGCCGATCTGCTGCGCGAACGTTCCCGCCCGTAAGATCCTTCGCTCGATCCGCGAAGGCGCGCGCGACATGGCCCGAAATATCCTCGCCACCCACGAAGGCCGTACATCTCGACGGCAACGCTAGAAGGTCGGGATTCACTTCGCTCACCTCAAACGCATCATGAGGCTGGGCAGGCTGCGAGTACGAGGACCGAAGGGAGCTTGAGACGAGTTCCACCTCGCAGCTGCCGCCCAAAAACGGCCCCGCAGCGGCAACCACCACACGCTGAGCCAAGGGAACCCGTCGGGCCCATGGATTGTCGCCCTGGTCGTTTACTTAGGCGCGACGACCGCAACGGTGTTGGGCGCTGTGCTATCTGCTCAAAAGATAAAAGCTTATCAAAAGACCGCCGCAGACCTTCCCTCCAGTGCTATGCGTCGAAGCGTTTGCAGATCGGCTCAGGAGCCAACGAAGCTCAGGTGTCTCCGTTCGCATAGCCACTTGCGACCTCTGACCGTCAGGCTCGAGCAATCACAGTCTCAAGCCTGCTGACTTTCTTGCTTCCAGGAGGGCGCCCCCCTCTGGCGAGGAGCTGCTTGATGCGGTCGAGAGCCGCGGCTGGCTCATATGGCTTTGCGAGCAGGGGGCCCTGCTCGCATAGGTCCCCGGCGATCTCGGTCGAACGCGCAGCTCCTGACGTGATGATCACGTTCACATCCGGGTGGTGCTGCCGGATCCATTGCGCCAGCCCAAATCCGTCCATCGATCCAGCCGGCATGCGGATGTCGGTAAAGACAAGGTCGATGCCAATGCCGACCGTCTCCAGGATCGTCATTGCCTCGTCAGCATGCGCGGCCTCATGGACCGTGTAACCGCAATCGCGGAGGTACTCAGCGATAACGAGTCGGATCAACACCTCATCCTCCACGATGAGGATCGTGTGTGCGGCCGGGACGGTCCGGTCAGATGTCGCTTTGCTCATGGCATGCCGTCTAACGGCCTAGCTTGACCCTGGTTCCGGCCAAGGCCTAGCTGGACCCGCCGGGCTGGACATCGGGGTCCTTTGACGGAGGAAGTGCTGCCTTCACGAGCTCGAGTAAACGCACCAGCAGATAGGGCTTGGGAAGAAAGCGATCGGTGGCGACGATCGGGCCGGCATTGTCCGGAAGGGGCTTGCCCGAGGTCACGATCACCTCGACCGACGGCTGCTGATCGCGAGCGAACTGCGCCACCACGATCCCGTCGCTCTCGCGGCTTCGCAGTTGAACATCGACGAACAGAAGGTCGATCGCCACCGTCCCCAGAATGGCTCTCGCCTCTTCGGCCGTTGCAGCCTCGAAGACATTGTACCCCGCGTCACGGAGAACGTCGCAGGCTGCCAAGCGCAGCAACACCTCATCCTCGACGACGAGCAGATTCTGCTTGGTGCGCAGCGATGCATCTGGCTGATGCGTACCGTTCCGCGAAGCTGGGCTCATCATTCACAAGGCCACATGTTCTAGCGGCCTCTCGAGCAGGACGCACTTAAGGTATCAGAACGCGGCCAAGCTTGATTGGTTCATCGCGCAGCGAACTGGTTCGGAAAATCTGAGCAGCGCCAATAGGTCGGTTTTCGTCTGGGCGCGGCCTCTGATGGCCGGGATTAGGAGAGACCATGGCGGGACGCGCAAGCCGGAACCAGTCTTCGAGGCGAATGTGGCGGTCGTGGCGGTCAAGGACGAGGAGACTTTGACCGGGCTAGCGCAGCAGCCTCATCCCGGATGGAAGGACGACACCAACCCGATCCAGATCAAGCAGTGGAAGGATCAACTTCTGCATGGAGCCGCCGGCGTGTTCGGCGGCGATACCAAGGCGCGCGAGACGCCTGCCGTCGATTGGAAGGACCTCCACGCCAGGATTGGACAACCTGTGTTGGAGAACGATTGGTGTCCGGCGCGCCCGGCAAGGCGGGACTGCGTGACAAGCAAAGCGATGATCGACCGGACTCATGATCTGCCGGAGAATCGGCAGGTCGCTGTCCTCGGCACCAGCCGGGCGATCGTCCGTGGCAGTCGCTGAAGCACAAGCAGGGCCATCTCCAAGCCTATGCACGGTTTCGGAGGCGCGGGCGTTCATCGGGCGCCATCTGGACTTCCAAAAACCGAAGGAGCCTTCATCAGGGGCTGGCCGGGCAGACGCCCGATCACGGCTTCAGCAATGCGCCGCCGCCAATCCTAGCCGCGGCGGAGCCATTGGCGAAAGCACTTACCGACGGCCAGGAATCCGTTGCAACAAGCCGAGCCAAAACCTTTTCGCTCTTCCCATCACAATCGCAACACCCAACGCCTGGTTCATTGACTTTAATCAATCCACAAATTGACATGCGTGAGAGAGCCTTCTGACCGCCGTTAGCGTCAAGAATGACTATTATTTTTCAATCCCTTGAAAGTGCTGGGGGGTGTCGCCGGCTTGATCTGGCGCAAAGACCCTGGAGGCCATTCCACCGCCCAGTCGCCCCGCAACGACGGCCCATTCGCCGTCCAAGGGGGCAGCTCATGCCGGAATCCACCATCGAACCGTCCGACCAGGGACGCGCGCTCTGGCTCTCCACCATCGCCTTCACGACGTGCTTCGCCGTCTGGACGATCTTCGCCATCATCGGCATTCAGATCAAAAAGGACCTCGGCCTCAACGACACGCAGTTCGGCCTGCTCGTCGGCACGCCCATCCTTACCGGATCGCTGATCCGGCTGATCCTCGGCATCTGGGCCGATCAGTATGGCGGGCGCGTCGTCTTCACGGTGACCATGCTCGCCGCAGCGGTCATGACCGCGCTCCTGACCCTCGCCTACGACTATCCGACCTTCCTGCTCGCGGCGCTCGGCGTCGGGCTCGCAGGGGGCTCCTTCTCCGTCGGCGTCGCCTATGTGTCGAAGTGGTTCGCCAAGGAGAAGCAGGGGACTGCGCTCGGCATTTTCGGCGCTGGCAACGTCGGAGCGGCGGTCACCAAGTTCGCGGCTCCCGTCATCATGGTCGCCTACGGCTGGAAATCCGTGGCGCTCATCTGGGCGGCGGCGCTGGCGGTCACGGCCGTCGTCTTCTTCCTCTTTACCAAGGATGATCCGGATCTCGCCCGTCGTCGCGCCACGAACGCGAAGCCCGAGCCGCTTTCGGCGATGATCGAGCCCCTGAAGAACATCCAGGTTTGGCGCTTCTCGCTTTATTACTTCTTCGTCTTCGGCGCCTTCGTCGCGTTGGCCCTGTGGCTGCCGCGCTACCTGATCGGCGTCTACGGCCTCGACATCCAGACCGCCGGCATGATCGGCGCGCTCTATTCGATCCCCGCCTCAGTGTTCCGGGCCTATGGCGGCCATCTCTCGGACAAGTACGGCGCGCGGCGCGTCATGTACTGGACCTTCCTGGTTTCGGTCGCCTGCACCTTCGTGCTGTCCTATCCACCGACCTCCTATGTCGTCGAAGGCATCCGCGGACCGGTGACCTTCACCACGCGCATGGGCATCGTCGGCTTCATGTCGGTCGCCTTCGTGCTCGGCTTCTTCATGAGCCTCGGCAAGGCGGCGGTCTACAAGCATATTCCTGTCTATTACCCCGGCCGCGTCGGCGCAGTTGGAGGGGTTGTCGGTCTCGTGGGCGGCCTCGGCGGCTTCGTGCTGCCCATCGCCTTCGGCGCGCTGAACGACCTCACGGGCGTCTGGCAGAGCTGCTTCTGGCTTCTGTTCGCGATCGTCGCGACGGCGACGCTCTGGATGCATGTCGCAGTGCGCCAGATGGAGCGCGCGGCCGCCAACGAAGGCATTCCGGTGCGGAAGCTGCCGGAGCTGCCGGAGATGCAGCCGATCCATGGCCCGGCGCAGGAGGGCGCGCTCGCCGCCAAGGGTGCGATCCAGGACTGGCGGCCTGAGGAGGGCGCCTTCTGGCAGGGCGGCGGACGGGCCATCGCGCGGCGCAACCTGTGGATCTCGGTTCCCTGCCTGCTCCTGTCCTTCGCGGTCTGGATGGTCTGGTCCGTCGTCGTGGCCAAACTGCCGTCGGTCGGCTTCGCCTTCAGCAACGACCAGCTCTTCTGGCTGGCCGCGATGCCCGGCCTCTCCGGCGCGACGCTCCGGATCTTCTACAGCTTCATGCCGGCGATGTTCGGCGGCCGCCTGTGGACGACCCTCGCCACCTGGTCCCTGATGATCCCGGCGCTCGGCATGGGCTTCGCCGTGCAGAATGCCGACACGCCCTACTGGGTGTTCCTCGGCCTCGCGCTGCTCTGCGGCTTCGGCGGCGGCAACTTCGCCTCCTCGATGGCCAACATCTCCTTCTTCTTCCCGAAGGCGGAGAAGGGCGCAGCGCTCGCCGTCAACGCCGGCCTCGGCAACCTCGGCGTCAGCGTCGTGCAGTTCGTGGTGCCGATGGCGATCACGGCGGGCATCTTCGGCTGGCTCGGCGGCGAGCCGCAGCCCGTGGCGGTCGGGGGCGGACTCTGGCTCCAGAACGCCGGCTTCGTCTTCGTGCCCTTCATCGCGGCCTCCGCCTTCGCCGCCTGGTTCGGCATGGACGACATCGCCAGCATGAAGGCCTCCTTCGCCGACCAGGCGGTGATCTTCCGCCGGCGGCACAACTGGATCATGTGCTGGCTCTACACGGGCACCTTCGGCTCCTTCATCGGCTTCTCTGCGGCCTTCCCGCTGCTGGCGAAGGTGCTCTATCCGGACGTGAACGCGCTGCAATACGCCTTTCTCGGCCCGCTGGTCGGCGCCGCGGCGCGGGTGCTCGCAGGCAAGCCGTCGGACCGGATCGGCGGCGGGCGGATCACGCTCTGGGTCTTCCTCCTGATGGGGCTCGGCGTCGCGGGCGTGCTCTACGCCATCGGCATGAAGGGCGAGCCCTCGTCCTTCCCGATCTTCTTCGCGAGCTTCCTCTTCCTGTTCGCGATGAGCGGCGTCGGCAACGCCTCCACCTTCCAGATGATCCCCGCGATCATGCGGCGCGAGGTGGCGCGGCTGGAGCCGGGCCTCAAGGGTCAGGATCTCGTGCGCCAGTCCGACAAGGAGTCGGCCGCGATCATCGGCTTCACCTCCGCGGTGGCGGCCTATGGCGCCTTCTTCATCCCGAAGAGCTTCGGCACTTCGATCGCCCTCACGGGCGGCGCGGAGGCGGCGCTCTACGGCTTCCTCGGCTTCTACCTCACCTGCATCGCGGCGACCTGGTGGTTCTACACCAGGCCCGGCGGGCTCCTGCACGACATCGAGCGCGGCCGCATGCCGCCGGCCGGCGCGGCCATGACGCCGGCCGAGTGAGCCTCCCGGAACGCCCTTCACGCACCTTCATCGAGACGAAACCCATGTCCCATTTTCTCGACCGGCTGAGCTTCCTCACGAAGAGGCAGGAGCCCTATTCCAACGGCCACGGCATCGTCACCGACGAGGACCGGCGCTGGGAGGACGGCTACCGGAAGCGCTGGCAACACGACAAGATCGTGCGCTCCACCCACGGCGCCAACTGCACCGGCTCCTGCTCCTGGAAGATCTACGTCAAGGGCGGGATCGTCACCTGGGAGACGCAGCAGACCGACTATCCCCGCACGCGGCCCGACCTCCCGAACCATGAGCCGCGCGGCTGCTCCCGTGGCGCGAGCTACAGCTGGTATCTCTATTCGGGCAACCGGGTGAAGTACCCGCTGATCCGCTCGCGGCTGCTGAAGCACTGGCGCGCTGCGCGGAAAGATCTCGCGCCGGTCGCCGCCTGGCGGTCCATTGTCGAGGATCCGACCAAGCGCGACGATTACGTGCAGGTGCGGGGTCACGGCGGCTTTGTCCGCGCGCAGTGGGACGAGGTCACAGAGATCATCGCGGCGGCCAACGCCTACACGGCGAAGACCGTGGGTCCAGACCGCATCATCGGCTTCTCGCCGATCCCCGCGATGTCGATGGTCTCCTATGCGGCGGGCTCGCGCTACCTCAGCCTGCTCGGCGGCGTCTGCATGTCCTTCTACGACTGGTATTGCGACCTGCCGCCCGCCTCCCCGCAGACCTGGGGCGAGCAGACCGACGTGCCGGAATCGGCCGACTGGTACAACGCCGGCTTCATCATTCTCTGGGGATCGAACGTGCCGCAGACGCGCACGCCCGACGCCCACTTCTACACCGAGGCGCGCTACAGGGGCGCCAAGTCGGCCGTGATCTGCCCCGATTATTCGGAGGCCTCGAAGTTCGGCGACATCTGGCTCTCCGTGAAGCAGGGCACCGACGCCGCCCTCGCCATGGCGATGGGCCATGTGATCCTCAAGGAGTACCACGTCGACCGGAAGGTTCCGTACTTCCAGGATTACGTCCGCCGCTACACCGACATGCCGATGCTGGTGAAGCTCGTGCGGCAGGACGGCCGGCTGGTGCCGGACCGGTTCCTGCGCGCCTCGGATTTCGACGCGTCGCTCGGCGAGACCAACAATCCCGACTGGAAGACCGTCGCCTATGACGAGACGAGCGGCGCGATCGTCGCGCCGAAGGGCTCGGTTGGCTTCCGCTGGGGCGAGCAGGGCAAGTGGAACCTGCAGGAGCAGGAATCCGGCGGCAGGGACACGAAGCTGCGGCTCAGCCTCGCGGGCATCAGCGACGAGGTCGCGGAGGTCGCCTTCCCCTATTTCGGCAATATCGCGAACGAGCATTTCACCCATTCGAGCCACGCGAGCGTGCTCCCCCGGCGCGTGCCGGTGAAGAGCCTGCAGCTCGCGGAGGGCGAGACGCTCGTCGCCACGGTGCACGATCTCTTCATCGCCAACTATGGCGTCGATCAGGGCTTCGGCGGCGAGAATGTCGCTGGGTCCTACGATGAGGACGTGCCCTACACCCCCGCCTGGGCCGAGAGGATCACGGGCGTTTCGCGGGACAAGATCATCCAGGTCGCGCGCGAGTTCGCGACCAACGCCGAGAAGACCGACGGCCGCTCGATGATCATCATCGGGGCCGCGATGAACCACTGGTTCCACTGCGACATGAACTATCGCGGCGTGATCAACATGCTGGTGATGTGCGGTTGCGTGGGGCAGTCCGGGGGCGGCTGGTCGCATTACGTGGGCCAGGAGAAGCTCAGGCCGCAGGCCGGCTGGGCGCCGCTCGCCTTCGCGCTGGACTGGGGCCGCCCGCCCCGCCAGCAGAACTCAACCTCGTTCTTCTACGCGCACACGGGTCAGTGGCGCTACGAGACGATGCAGGCCGCGGACCTTCTCTCGCCGACGGCTCCGGCCGGTCCCTGGGACGGCGCGATCATCGACTACAACATCCGCGCGGCGCGCATGGGTTGGCTGCCGGCCTATCCGACGCTCGCGCAGAACCCGCTCTCCATCGCCGCGAAGGCCGCCGCGGCCGGCATGGAGGTGCCCGCCTTCGTGGCGAAGGGCCTGAAGAAGGGGGACCTCTCCTTCGCATGGGAGGATGTCGACGCGCCGCAGAACGCGCCGCGCAACATGTTCGTCTGGCGCTCCAACATCCTCGGCTCCTCGGGCAAGGGCCACGAATATTTCCTCAAGCACCTGCTCGGCACCTCGCACGGCGTGCTCGGCAAGGACCTCGGCGAGGAGGGCGGCGCGAAGCCCGAGGAGGTGAGGTGGCGGGACGAGGAGCCGCGCGGCAAGCTCGACCTGCTGGTCACGCTCGATTTCCGCATGTCGACGACCTGCGTCTACTCGGACATCGTCCTGCCGACGGCCACCTGGTACGAGAAGAACGACCTCAACACCTCCGACATGCATCCCTTCATCCATCCGCTGACCAACGCGGTGGATCCGGTCTGGGAGGCGAAGTCGGACTGGGAGATCTACAAGGCGATCGCCAAGGCCTTCTCCCGCGTCGCCCCCGAGGTGCTCGGCGTCGAGAAGGACGTGGTGCTGACCCCGATCCAGCACGACAGCCCCGCGGAAATGGCGCAGGGGCCGGAGCCCCGCGACTGGAAGCGCGGCGAATGCGAGCCGATTCCCGGCCGGACCATGCCGGCGGTGACCGTCGTCGAGCGCGACTATCCCAATCTCTACAAGCGTTTCACCGCGCTCGGACCGCTGATGGAGAAGGTCGGCAACGGCATCAAGGGCATCGCCTGGCGCACGGAGCACGAGGTCGAGCATCTGAAGGCGTTGAACGGCGTCGTCACGGAGCCTGGCCAGACCAAGGGCCTCGCGCGCATCGAGACGGATATCGACGCCGCAGAGGTGCTCCTGATGCTGGCCCCGGAGACGAACGGCGAGGTCGCCGTGCGCTCCTGGGAGGCGCTGTCGAAGACGACCGGCCGCGAGCATGCGCATCTCGCGCGGCCGAAGGAGGACGAGAAGATCCGCTTCCGCGACGTGGTCAGCCAGCCGCGCAAGATCATCTCCGCGCCGACCTGGTCGGGCCTCGAGAGCGAGAAGGTCTGCTACAACGCGGGCTACACGAACGTGCATGAGCTGATCCCGTGGCGCACGCTCACCGGCCGCCAGCAGCTTTACCAGGATCATCTGTGGATGCGGGCCTTCGGCGAGGGCTTCTGCCTCTACCGGCCGCCTGTCGACCTCAAGACGATCAAGGGCGTGCAGGGCCTCAAGCCGAACGGCGAGGCGGAGATCGTGCTCAACTTCATCACGCCGCATCAGAAGTGGGGCATCCACTCCACCTACACCGACAACCTGCTGATGCTGACGCTGTCGCGCGGCGGGCCCATCGTCTGGCTGTCCGAGAATGACGCGGCGAAGGCCGGCATCGCCGACAACGACTGGATCGAGGCCTACAACGCCAACGGCGCGCTCGTGGCCCGCGCGGTCGTCTCCCAGCGCATGAAGGACGGAACGGTCTTCATGTACCACGCGCAGGAGAAGATCGTGAACGTGCCGGGCTCCGAGATGACGGGCCAGCGCGGCGGCATCCACAATTCGGTGACCCGCGCGGTTCTCAAGCCGACGCACATGATCGGCGGCTACGTCCAGCTGGCCTACGGCTTCAACTACTACGGGACGATCGGCACCAACCGCGACGAGTTCGTGGTCGTCCGCAAGATGCGGGAGGTCGACTGGCTCGAGGGCGACTTCAAGGGCCGCAAGGGGCCTGTCGCCACCGAGGGCAGGCCCGCACGGACCCCGGCCCGCCCCCACGCCATCGCCGCCGAGTGATCAGGAGACAAACGATGAAGATCCGCGCCCAGATCGCGATGGTGCTCAATCTCGACAAGTGCATCGGCTGTCACACCTGCTCGGTCACCTGCAAGAACGTTTGGACGAACCGGGAAGGCATGGAATACGCCTGGTTCAACAACGTCGAGACCAAGCCCGGCATCGGCTATCCCAAGGATTGGGAGAACCAGTCGAAATGGAAGGGCGGCTGGCAGCGCAAGCGCAACGGCCGCATCGAGCCGAAGATCGGTTCGAAATGGCGGATCCTGGCGAATATCTTCGCCAATCCCGACCTGCCCGAGATCGACGATTACTACGAGCCCTTCACCTTCGACTACGAGCATCTGCAGACCTCCAAGGAGGCGCAGGCCTTCCCGACCGCGCGTCCGCGCTCGCTCATTTCCGGCGAGCGGATGGAGAAGATCGAGTGGGGCCCGAACTGGGAGGAGATCCTCGGCGGCGAGTTCGCCAAGCGCTCCGCCGACCAGAATTTCGAGGGCGTCCAGAGGGAGATCTACGGGCAGTTCGAAAACACTTTCATGATGTATCTGCCGAGGCTCTGCGAACATTGCCTCAACCCGACTTGCGCGGCCGCCTGCCCATCGGGCGCGATCTACAAGCGCGAGGAGGACGGCATCGTCCTCATCGACCAGGACAAGTGCCGCGGCTGGCGCATGTGCGTCTCCGCCTGCCCCTACAAGAAAATCTACTTCAACTGGTCGAGCGGCAAATCCGAGAAGTGCATCTTCTGCTACCCCCGCATCGAGGCCGGACAGCCGACAGTCTGCTCGGAAACCTGCGTCGGCCGCATCCGGTATCTCGGCGTCGTCCTCTATGACGCCGACCGCATCGAGGAGGCGGCCAGCGCTCCCTCCGAGATGAACCTCTACGACGCGCAGATGCGGATCTTCATGGATCCGCACGATCCGGCGGTGATCGAGCAGGCGCGCAAGGACGGGATTCCCGATCAGTGGCTGGAGGCCGCGAAACGCTCGCCGGTCTGGAAGATGGCGATGGAATGGAAGGTCGCCTTCCCGCTCCATCCCGAATACCGGACGCTGCCCATGGTCTGGTACGTGCCGCCGCTGTCGCCGATCACGGCCGCAGCCGAGGCCGGCAAGATGGGCCTCGACGGCGCGATGCCGGACGTCAAGTCGCTGCGCATCCCGCTCAAGTATCTCGCCAACATGCTGACCGCCGGCGACGAGCGGCCGGTGGCCTCCGGCCTGGAACGGATGCTGGCGATGCGCGCCTACATGAGGGCGAAGACTGTCGACGGGATCATCGACGAGGGGATCGCGCGCAAGGTCGGCCTTTCCGCGCTCCAGATCGAGGAGATGTACCACGTGATGGCGATCGCCAATTACGAGGACCGCTTCGTCATCCCGACCTCGCACCGCGAGACGACGCAGGACGCCTACGAGCTGCGCGGCGAGTGCGGCTTCTCCTTCGGCGATGGCTGCCTGCCCTCCGAGGACAAGCCGAACTTGTTCGGCGGCATCAAGACCAAGAACAAGCCGAAGATGGGAGCCTACTGATGAAGACGCTCAAGGTCCTTTCCGCGCTCCTGCATTATCCCACGGCCGAGCTCCAGGCCGCCGCCTGCGAGATGAAGGTCGCGCTCTTTGCCGAGCGCGTGCTGCCGGCGAACGAGCTCCATGCCGTCGTCTCGCTGATCGACGAGATCAAGCTGCGCGACCTCTATGACGCGCAGGAGCGCTACATCCTGCTGTTCGACCGGACGCGGTCGTTGTCGCTGCATCTCTTCGAGCATGTCCATGGCGAGAGCCGCGACCGCGGCCAGGCCATGGTCGACCTGATCCAGCTCTACGAGGACGGCGGCTTCAGCCCGACGCGGAGCGAACTACCGGACTACGTGCCGCTCTTCCTCGAATATGCGGCGACGCGCGAGCCGGTGGAGGCCGTCGAACTCGTCGGCCAGCCGGGCCATGTGTTCGCGGCGCTCCGCGAGCGGCTCGCGAAGCGCGGCTCCTGCTATGCGGCGGTCTTCGCCGCGCTGGCCGCGCTCGCCGGCGCGACGCTCGACCGGGCGGCGCTGGAGGCGCTCCGGGCCGAACCGGACCCGGAGCCGGACGATCTCGAGGCGCTCGACGAGGCCTGGGCCGAGGAGGAAGTGACCTTCGGACCCGGCAGCGCCGCCGACGCCTGCGGTCGGGACACGCTTGCAGCGAAGCTCCGGCAGGCGCGCCGCCCGGCGCCTGGCCTCGAACCCGTTCCCGGGTCCGGCCCGCGGACGACCTTCACGACATCCGGCTCGAGCCGTCTCTGAGGACAGCGCCATGCGCGACACGCTCTTCCACATCCTTTTCGTCTGGTATCCCTATTTCTGCCTGACGGCCTTCCTGTTCGGCAGCCTGATCCGCTTCGATCGCGAGCAATACAGCTGGAAAGCGAGCTCCAGCCAGCTGCTGCGCAAGCGGCAATTGAAGCTGGGCTCTAACCTCTTCCATGTCGGCGTGCTGTTCCTTCTGGTCGGCCATACGGTCGGACTGCTGACGCCGACGTCGGTCTACACGCTCGTGCTGACCGTGCCGCAGAAGCAGATGATCGCCATCGTCGCGGGCGGCATCGCCGGCACGATCTGCTTCGTCGGTCTGAGCCTTCTGCTGCACCGCAGGCTCTTCGACCCGCGCATCCGGCAGACCTCCACCATGATGGATCTCGCGGTGCTGGGCATCCTCTGGACGCAGCTCTCGATCGGACTGCTGACGCTGCCCTTCTCGCTCGGCCATCACGACGGCGCGGCGATGCTGACACTCTCGCATTGGGCGCAGGGCATCCTGACGCTGCAGCCCGTCGACGCGAAGACGCTGCAGGGGCTCGAGTGGCCCTACCTCATTCATCTCGTGCTCGGGATGACGATCTTCCTGATCTTTCCCTTCTCGCGGCTCGTCCATGTCTGGTCGGCGCCCGTCTGGTACCTCGGCCGCAGGGGCTATCAGGTCGTCCGCACGCGTCGGCGCCTCGGCCCGGCGGCCGGACGCTCGGCTTCCATCCAGCCGGCGGAGTGACTTCATGGCCACCGCAAACCTCGAGACCGGCTGCTCCATCAAGCCGGCGATCAGCCAGAAGCCTCGTACCGTCAGCGTCAACGGCGTCGCCATCCCGCGCAATGCCATCGCCCGGGAGACGCAGAACCATCCCTCCGCCAAGCCGATCGAAGCGTGGCAGCGCGCGGCGCGGGCGCTGGCGATCCGTGAACTGCTGCTGCAGGAGGCCCGCAGGCAAGGACTCTCGCCGCAGCCGGCCGACCTCGGCGAGGGTCGACGCGAGACTGACGACGAGGCGCTCGTGCGCCAGCTCGTCGAGCAGGCCGTGGAGACGCCGGAGCCCGATGAGGAGACGTGCCGGCGCTATTACGAGCGCAACGCGTCTCGCTTCCGCTCGCCCGATCTCTACGAGGTCGCGCATATCCTGATCCCCGCCGGCGTTGAGGCCGCGGCTCAGGCACGCGCGCTCCTCGACCTGCTGGCGCGGGAGCCGGCCGCCTTCGCGGACCTCGCCGCACGGCACTCGGCCTGCCCCTCGGGCAAGGTCGGCGGTGCGCTCGGCCAGATCGGCCCCGGCCAGACAGTGCCGGAATTCGAGCAGGCGCTGGCGAAGCTCCCGATTGCCAGCGTCGCGCCGGAGCCGGTGAAGAGTCGCTACGGCCTGCATCTCGTGCGCGTCGACCGCAGGATCGACGGCCGCCAGTTGCCCTTCGACTTGGCCCGGCCGCTGATCGCGGCCTTTCTCGGCGACCGGGTCCGGATGGTGGCGGAGCGGCAGTACGTCAGCCTGCTGGCCGGACAGGCGATCATCGAAGGCGTGACTCTCGAGGCGGCTCCGACGCCGCTCGTCCAGTGACGACAGGAGCGAACCGATGAATCTCGGCCAGTTGATGAACCGCCTCGAGCACGAAGCCGACGCGGGCGCGGCGCTGGAGGCGCTGCAGGACCTGGTGCTGCTGGCCGAAGTCCAGGCGGCCGGCGTGGAGCATGGCGAAAGCCCCGGCGAATATGTCGCGAACGCCTCCCGGCGCTTCGCCGCGCTCGCCAGCGACGAGGACTGGCTCGGCGTCATGAATGCCATGGAGCGGACCCAGGATCCGGCCCGCGCCGCCATCGACCGGATGCTGCGCTGGGCATTGAAGCGGGACGCGGCGCCGCCGTCCGAGGGCTCCGGGAAGAATGGATCCGAGGGCTGCGGCTGCGGTGGCGGAGGTGGCTGCCATGGGCATGCTTGAGCGGATCGGCCGGGCCTCGGGGCAGGAGAGTGCGTTCGTCGTCGAGCTCATGCCGGACGGACTGCTCGACGCGCCGCTGGATTACATCTTCGCCGATCATTTCCGGCACCGCCGGATCTGCGCCGCGCTCAAGCGCTGCGCGGCGCTCGGCTCCGCCTCTATCGGAGAGGCCGAAGCCATCGGCCGGTTCCTCGCACGGGATCTCGTCTGGCACCATGGCGACGAGGACGAGGACCTGTTCCCGGCGCTGAGGCGACGCTCCCTGCCGCAGGATGACCTCCTGGCAGCGCTCGACCATCTCGAGGCCGATCATCGCCGCAACGAGCCGGTGGCGAAGGCCATCGTCGCCTGCCTGACGGCCAGGCCCGGCGGGGATGACATCCGCCTCGATACGTCGATGCGCGCGATGATCGAGGCCTTCGCGGCTGCGGAGCATCGGCACCTCGCGCTCGAGAACGGGATCGTCCTCGCCATCGCGCGGATCCGCCTCACGCGGACCGACCTTGCGAAGATGAGCCGATCCATGAAGCGGCGGCGGGAGGCGCACGCCTGATGTCCCGCACCCTCGACCACCTATTCGACAACAATGCTGCCTGGGTCGACGCGAAGCTTCGCCGCGATCCCACCTTCTTCCGGCGCATGGCCGAGCAGCAGGCGCCCCGCTACCTTTGGATCGGCTGCTCCGACAGCCGCGTGACGGCGAACGACGTGCTGGGGCTCGATCCCGGCGAGGTCTTCGTCCATCGCAACATCGCCAACATCGTCCACACGAGCGACCTCAACATCCTGTCGGTGCTGGCCTTCGCGGTCGAGCATCTGAAGGTCGAGCACATCATGGTCTGCGGCCATTACGGCTGCGGCGGCGTGCGCCGGGCGCTGGCGACGCAGCGGGACGCGCTCCTCGACCATTGGCTGCAGCCGATCGCGATGCTCCACCGGAAGCACCGGGCCGTGTTCGACGCGATCGAGGACGAGGCGCTCTGCCTCGACCGCATGTGCGAGATCAATGTCGAGATGCAGGTCCGGCGTCTCGCCCAGACGCCGATCGTCGAGAACGCCTGGGCGCGCGGGCAGGCTTTGCACCTGCACGGCTGGATCTATGCGATTCACGACGGGCTCTTGCGGGACCTCGGGCCGCATCTCTCGTCGCTCGCGGATCGCGATGCGCTGCTCTCGATCGACCAGCGCGTCCTCGATCCTGTGGAACCGGTGAGCGCCGTCCGACGTCATGCGCTCGACGCCTTCGCCTCGGCCGACCTTGGACTGCCCGCCTGCTGCGCCCCGGCCTTTGCTGCGTTGCCCGGCGAACGCCTGCGCGGAGCGGCCGACCATGCGTAGCGCGCTTCCGACGGATCCGCCCTCTACCGGCGCTGTGCGGATCGGCATCCTCGTCTGTTCCGATCGCGCATCGGCCGGGGTCTACGAGGATCGCGGCGGACCGGCGGTCAAGGCCTGGCTCGATCGGGCGCTGGTCAACCACTGGCGACCGCTGACAATCATCGTGCCCGACGACCGCCCGGCCATCGAGAAAGCGCTCGTCCGCCTGGCCGATGTCGAGGAATGCGCCCTGGTGCTGACCACGGGCGGCACGGGACCGGCGCCGCGTGACGTCACGCCGGAGGCGACCCTGGCGGTCTGCGACCGGCTGCTCCCCGGCTTCGGCGAAGCGATGCGGATGGCGAGCCTCAGGGATGTCCCGACGGCGATCCTGTCGCGCCAGCTCGCGGGCAGCCGGGGGAGGGCGCTGATCGTCAATCTGCCGGGCAAGCCGGAGGCCGTCGCCGTCTGCCTCGACGCCGTCTTTGCCGCCATTCCCTACTGCATCGACCTGCTGGGCGGACCGCGCCTCGACACCAACCCTTCGATCTGCCGCGCCTTCCGGCCGGCCGCCTGACCCTGGAGGCCAGCCATGCCATCCGACCCTTCGATCACCGCCCTCGTCTACAGCGACAGCAGCGCCGCCGACGAGGCGCTGCGCGACGTCGCGATCGAGATGACGGGGCGAGGCTTGCGTCTTGCGGGCCTCGTGCAGCTCAACCGGCCGCGGCCCGGCCGATCGCGCTGCGACATGGTGCTCGAAGAGATCGCCAGCGGCGAATGCGTGCCCATCTCGCAGGACCGTGGCCCGCATGCGCGCGGCTGCGCGCTCGATATCGGGCAGCTGCTTACGGCGATGCAGCTCGTGCGCGCGCAGCTCGCCAGCCGACCGGACCTCCTCGTCCTCAACAAGTTCGGCAAGACGGAAGCGGAGGGCGGCGGCTTCCGGGAGCTGATCGCCGAGGCGGTCGAGGAGGGGATCGACGTGCTGATCGCCGTGCCGTGGCGCAACATCGAGAGCTGGCGGCTGTTCACGGGCGGCGGCGCGCGGGAGATCGTGCTCGATGACAGAGGACTGGATCCGAGCGATCTTTTGCCGCTCATCGGAGGCCGTCCGCACGGCGCGGGCGACCATCCGAAACCGCGAGGCGACGCCCGGCCGGCCTGAGCCAGTCCCGGGCGGCCGCGCTCAGCGCTCGCCCGTCGGCTTCGCCAGTAGCGGCCCGTAGAGGATCACAAAGAGTGCCAAGGCCCCGATCCGGCCCATCCCCGCGAGACCGGGTGCGCCCGCCATCGCGTCCGGCCAGAGCGAGGCGGCGACGCGCGACGGCGCCGCGACGAGGGCCAGCGCAGAGATCGCCACGGTGCCGGCGGGAGCGGTGAGCGGCTGCCCCGTATGCCCCCGCGTGGCGCGCGTCATGAGGGCGAGCGTCAAGAGCCCGATCGCACCAACCGTCCAGGCATGAGTCGCGGCCATCGCCGCCAGTGGATCAGCCTGCGACAAGGCTCAGCCGGAGAGCAGGAAGCCAAGCGGCACGAAACCGTAGCCGACGTGCAGACCATCACCTGCCGCTCCCGCAACCTCTGCCAGCTCACGAGCCCGACGGCCTGGAGGAATGGCCAAAACCGGACGCCGACCCGCAAACCCCTGAGATGCTTGAGCACGCGCGAAGGCCGCCATTGCACGCTACCCGACGGAGCCGGATGGCCGGGTTTCGGATCTTCCGGCGGATTTTCGATCATGAGCGTCCGGAAGGTGATCAACAAGTCCGTGATCGCTCCTGCCGAACTGGGCTTTCTTGAGGATCAGTCGAAGCGAAGAGCAGCGCACCGGCTTGAAGCATCCGAACCGTTGTTCGATCAGGCTCTATCACATTGGCCAAGTGGCTCGCGTCTGCGACCCCAGCCATACTGGCTCCTGCGCCGGCATGCCCTATTTGCTGCGGAATTGTTGGGAGCACACTAATGCCGGTGAGGTCGCCGACCATGACCCGGAGCGACCTCGTCGCTGAGTTCGGGAACCGGTACGTCGAGGTTCAGTACGCCTATGTTCGCTTCCTCTCCGAACATCTCACGGATTGCAGCAAGACGTTCGGCGGCGATTTCGCGCAGATGATGATCCTGGCTGTGATCGGGCAGTCTCACCTCAGCGTCTTCATGACGAAGGATGCCGACAGACCGATGCAGTATGGCCTCACCGCCCTGAGGCTCGCGGATATCACGGGACTGCCGCGCGAAACGGTGCGCCGAAAGCTCGCGCTGCTTGAAGCACGACAGTGGATCGAGAAGTCGGCGCACGGCTGGGCGCTCCGGCATTCTGACGGCGACCAGACCGTTGCGCGACAAGCGCTCAGCGACCTGGACAGCCGCGGTCTCGACAGGCTGGCCCAGCTTCACCTCGACATCCGCCGCATTCTTGAGATTCCGAAAACCGGAGCGGACCCGACCTAACCCAAATTGGGCACCCTTCCGGTTGCTGTCTCTCCCGGTGCGGATATGCCGGAGGCATTGGAGGCGGCAATGATCATTCGTCCAGGAATTGTGACGGCACTCGGCGCCTCGATCCTGTCCCTCTTGCCCGCTGCGGCGTCGGAAGAGATCAAGGCCCGTGGCGTCAATCCTGCCGAGAACGACACGCGCGCCGACGTCCTTCTCAAGCACAATTGGCTGACGAACCGCTCCAGCATCTTCACGACGACCTGGAAGTTCGACTATCGGGTCACGCCCGAAATCGGCTTCAACATCGAGTTTCCGGTCGTCGGGCATTTTCGCTCGCCATCGCCGGCCCCCGGCATTCCGGGACTGAGCGACACCGGAGTCGGCGACGTCTTCGCGCGCGTCCGGTACATCGTTCCGATCGGCGTCGGCGCGCTCGGCGCGACTTCCGTCGGCGCTGCGGTCGAAGGGGTCTTTCCGACGGCGTCGGAGAAGACGCTCGGCGGCGGCACCTATCAGGTGAACGTCACCGGCCTCGTCGTCCAGGCATGGTCTCCGACGCTCATCACGGCCTTCGTCGCGAAGGCCACCCAATCCGTTCACGCACTCGACCAGCGCAGGTCTGTCCAGGAGAACACCCTGCGCGTCGTCCAGGCCATCATCCTGCCGCGCGGCATGTTCGCGACGCTCGATGGCCGCTACAATTGGGAAACCTTGAACCAGCGCGACCGGTGGTGGGAGACCCAGGTCGAGTTCGGCATGATGCTCGACGCCAGGACGGCGGCCTCCGTTTCCTATGCGCGCAAGTTCGGAGACCGAGAAGACCGCGGTGCGGTGACCGCCGCGTTCAAGCGATTCTTCTGATCATGCGGCGCCTCGGCGGCCTGACCGGCCTTGCGATCGTCGCCTTCCTGGCGGCCACGCCGGCACGGGCCGCCGAGACACAGACCGCGGGCGATCCATTGCGCATCGACACGGGCCATGGCTTCGTCAAATTCGGCCTGATGGCGGGCGTGCAATTCGTTGCCGAGCGGCGATCCTTCTGGGAGCTGGGACGCGCCTTCGCGCCGGGCGCCGCCTTCCAATCATCGATGAACTGGGGTGAAGCCTACGCCAAGCCTTCGGTGATCTTCGAGCACAAGTGGGGCGCCGGGATAGCGCTCTATGGCGGCCTTTCGGCCATCGGCGCACGGACGCTCGGCCGCGATGTCTTCGACAGCCGCGAGCAAGGCCGCCTCCTGCTCGAGGATGCCTATGTCGGCATGAGGATCGGCGAGCCGGCAGGGCCGTTCCGGCTGGATCTCTCCATCGGCGCGCAACCCTATCGCATCGGGTCAGGCATGCTGATCGCCGACGGAGCGAGCGACGGCTTCGAGCGTGGAGCGATCGTCTTCGGACCGCGGCAGGCCTTCTCGATGACGGCGATCGCCAAGGCCGGTTTCGGGCCGCTGACCGTCGAGGCCTTCCATCTGGACCCGAACGAGCTTCAGTCCGGCGACACCGCGACGCGCATCGTCGGCGGCAAGGCGGAATGGGCTTTCGGACCCAACCAGTTCGCCGGCATTGCCTACGGCCGCACGACGGTCTCCGACGCGCCCTATCCAAAGGCCGCTGCCGGCGGGCTCGGGCCGCCGGCAATTCTCGATGGCGGCCGCGACGGCCTGCGCTTCGCTCAGGGGTACTTCCGCCTGAACCCGATACCGCAACTGCCCGGCCTGTGGCTCGCCGGTGATCTCGCCCTGCAATGGAACGGCCGGATCGACATGCGCGCCTGGGGCGCCCGCGCGGAGATCGGCCATGCCTTCGCCGACCTGCCGTGGCGGCCGTCGCTTTCCTGGAGCTACCAGACCTTCTCCGGCGACGATCCGCGGACGCCGCGGCTCGAGCGTTTCGACCCGCTGCTCTATGATGGCAGCCCGCCGGGCTGGGCGACAGGCTCCAACGGCTCCTTCGTCTTCATCAACTCGAACGTCAACGCGCATCGCCTGACCCTGGCGCTGAACCCGTCTCCGCAGGATATCGTGACGCTGCGCTACGCCCATGTCAGGGCGAACGCGCTCGACAGCCCGGTGCAGTTCGGCCAAGCCACGCGTCTCACCATGGCCGGGCCGGCGCCGGCCCTGATCGCCGGCGTGCGCAAGCGGCATCTCTCCGACGATTTCCTCGTCGAGTACACCCGCATCGTCACGCAGAACATGTTCCTTACGGCAGGCCTCGCCCATTCGATTCCAGGCGAAGGCCTGCGGGACGCCGCCACGCCTCGCCGTCTCTCACCCTGGACGGGCGCCTTCTCCAATCTCGTCGTCCGCTACTGAGCGAGGCTCACCTTGCAATCAATACTCAAGGCATTTGCCCTCATCACCGCAATCGCCGGGGCGGCTCATCCGGTCCGCGCGCAGCTGGCGCCCCCGGCCGCCGATGCGGCGCTCGCCTACGCCACCGCCTTCCAGGCAACCATCTACGGCTATCCGCTCATCGGCATGTACAAGCGCCTGACCGACGAGGTCTTGACGCCTGCGACGCGGCTCGCTCCTCTGGGCTCCTATTTCCATTACCGCTCGCTGGCGACGCCGGAAGTTTCGCCGTTTCCGGCGCCGAACAACGACACGCTCTATTCGACGGCCTGGCTGGACCTCGGCACGGAGCCGGCCATCCTGTCGATGCCGGACACGCACGGGCGCTACTACACGGCCCACATCCTCGACATGGCGACCGAGACGCTCACCAATGTCGGCCAGCGGCTGGACGGCACGGCGGCGGGACGCTTCGCGGTCGTCGGTCCCGGCTGGAGCGGCGCGCTGCCTCCCGACATCAAGCGGGTGATCCGCAGCGAGACGCGCTTCGCCTATGTTCTGCTGCGCCTCCTTGTCGATGGTCCGGCCGACGTACCGGCGGTGAACGCGCTGCAGGATCGCTTCACGATCGCATCCCTGTCGCGCCATATCGCAGGGCGCGCGGGAAGCGATGACGGGGAGCCCATCGCGCCGTTCGTCGCAGCCAGCGCGGCCGAGCGGCTGCGCATGCTGGATCGCGTCATCCGGATGAGCCCCGTGCCGGAGCGCGACCGGGGGATCGTGGGAAGCTTTTCCGTTCTCGATGTCGGTCCGACGCCGCCCTCCCTCAGGATCGCCTTGGACCCGCCCTCGCTCGACCGGGCCGAAAAGGACGCTCGCGCGCTCATCGCCTCGGTCGGTCCGCGCAGCGGCGCCTTCGTGAATGGCTGGCGCAAGCCCGCCGCCGCCATCGGCGCCTACGGCGTCGACTATCTCCAGCGCGCGTCCGTCTGGGACGGCGGACCGCTCGCGAACACGGCGGACGAGTCCTTCTATCCGGCGGCCCTCCTCGACAGCCGCAACCGCCCCCTCGACGGCGCGACCGGGCGATACACGCTGCGCTTTCCAGCGGGACAATTGCCGCCGGTCGATGCCTTCTGGTCCATCACCATGTACAAGCTCGACGACAAGAACCTCGTCGCCAATGCGATCGGTCGCTATTCCATCGGCAACCGGACCCGCGGTCTGGCGGTCGCCCCGGACGGGTCGCTGACGATCGCGATCCAGCCGGAGAGACCAGCCGACCCGGCGCTGGCCGCCAACTGGCTGCCGGCCCCGCGCCAGCCTTTCTATCTCGTCCTCAGGCTGTATGGGCCAAGGCCCGATGCCATCTCGGGCGCATGGACGCCTCCCCCTCTCGAACGGCAGGAGTAGGCCATGGCCATGCGCGACATGCGCCTCGTTTCCGCATTCGCCGTCCTCATGCCCTTTGCGGCAGCCGCCCAGGCGGATCGGCCGCGCATCGAGGACTTCCGCACCGATCTGACGCCCGCCGCGATCGACGCCGCGCAATCGCGCCAGATGCGCGCCCTTGCGGCGCAGGCCTATCTCTGGGGCTTGCCCGCCTTCCTGCATTACCGGCAGGCGACCGAGATCCGGCAGGCGCGCGCGGCCTTGGCGCCAGGCGAGGAGCCGTTCGGCGGATGGTTCCTGCTGCGGTCGCTCGCCACGCCCGCTGATCGCAACAACGTCATGCCGAACGTGGACACGCTCTACGGCGCTTCCTATGTCCTGCTCGACCGGCAGGGTCCCGTCGTCGTCTCGGTGCCGCGCATCAAGGGCCGCTATTATTCCATCGCGCTGCACGACGCCTGGTTCAACACCTTCGGCATCATCGGCACGAGCACCAACGATGGCGAAGCAGCCAACGTGCTCATCCTGCCCCCGGACTGGAAGGGACGGGTGGAGGGCCGGTTCTCGAGGATCATCCGCGCTCCGACTTCGGGCATCGCCCTGTTCCAGCGCATCTACGTTCGCGACGAGAAGGATGTTCCGGTCGTCCGCGAGCTCCAGGACCAGATACGGCTGCGGCGGCTCAAGGACTGGCGCAGCGCCGAAACCCGCTTCCCGCGCATCGATACGCCGGAGTTCCTGCCGGCGGCTCCCGTCCGCGAGACGCGCGACCCGCTCCGCTATTTCGAGCTGATGAGCGCGCATGCCTGCCGCAACCGCCCGCCATCAGGCGAAGCTTCGCTGGTCGACGCGTTCACGCGCGCCGGCCTCGGCCCTTGCGCGACGCTGCCCGAGAGCGCCGCCATGCGAGAGGCAATCGTGCAGGGGGTAGGTGATGCTCAGGCCTTGCTCAACGCCCGAGTATCGACGCCCGTCCTCCGCAACGGCTGGGTCGTCCCCGATCCTAACACGGGCCGGGCCAGCGCGGATTATGTCGGTCGCGCGGTGGTGCAGCTCACGCAGATCGCCTCGTTCTCGCCGGACGAAGCGATCTACACGATCGGGCGGCTCGACGGCTCGGGACGCCCGCTCGTCGGCCGCCACCGCTACACGCTCACGTTCCCGCCCGGGCAACTGCCGCCCGTCGATCCGCGCGCCTTCTGGTCCCTGACGATGTACGACGGGAGCACGAACCTGCTCGTGGCCAATGCGATCGATCGCTATGCGCTGCGCCCCACGACGCCCGGACTGACCAGAAACGCCGACGGGGGGCTGACGCTGCATCTCGCCAGCCAGAGGCCGGTGGATGAGCCCGAGGGAAACTGGCTGCCAGCCCCCGCCGGACCGTTCATCGTCGTGCTGCGCACCTACATGCCTCAGGAAGCCATCAGGTCCGGCCGCTGGTTTCCCCCTGCCATCATGCGCGACGACTGATCTGACGGACCCCCCGGTATAGACCCGACACTGGCTTCAAGAACTGCCTTCCTCGACCCGGCGTCGATCATCGTCGCGGCGGAACCGACGATCGCCGGTGGCTTCCGCGCTGCCACCGGCCTCTCGACCAGTCCCCGCAGGACCGACCCACCGCCATCATGGGTTGCGACGACCCGATGGCGATCGGCGCCCTGCATGCGGCCAACGGCTTGGGCCTGTCCGTCCCGGCCGATTGGCACGCGAGGGAGGGCTGCTCTCGGCCAACCGCTGGCGGACGCTGCACGACCAGGCCGGTCATTGCGCCCTTGCTAGTCTCATGACAGCTAGCGGTGATGATCGACACCGCACTGCCGGCCGCCCGGCTGGCCACGCGCCTTGCCTTCTTCGTGGCCGGCTTCGGCATCGCCTGCTGGGCGCCGCTCGTTCCCTTCGCGAAGGCTCGGCTCGCTGTGAACGACGCGGAACTGGGCATCCTCCTTCTCTGCATCGGGATCGGCGCGGTCCTCTCGATGGTCGCGGTCGGCCCCGTAAGCGCCCGCTACGGATGCAGGCCTGTCATCATCGTCGGCGGCTATGCGATGGCTGCGATCCTCCCGCTGCTGTCCCTATCCCCGACGCCGGTCACGCTCGGATTGGCGCTGCTGGGCTTCGGAGCAGCGCTGGGAGCGCTCGATGTCGCCATGAATGTGCATGCCGTTGAGGTGGAACGGGCAGAGGGGCGCCCGGTCATGTCGGGCTTCCATGCCATGTTCAGCATCGGCGGCTTCTTTGGGGCCACTCTCGTTGCGGGTCTGCTCACGCTGCAAGTGCCGGCCTGGGCTGGCACGATCGCCTGCGGCATACTGATGGGAGCCGCAACCTTCGTGGCTGCACCTCGGCTGCTGACGACCAGCGCGTCGAAGGGCGGACCTCTGTTCGCGCTTCCGCGCGGCGTGGTCGCGCTTCTTGCGGCGCTCGCGGCCGTCACATTCCTCGTCGAGGGTGCCATGCTCGACTGGAGCGCCCTGCTGATTGCCGGAAACGGACTGCTCCCCGTCGATCAGGCCGGATTCGGCTACGCGGTTTTCGCCATCGCGATGACTTGCGGACGCTTGACGGGGGATGCGGTTGTCGAGCGCATGGGGGACCGCTGGACGCTGACTGTCGGTGGCATCGTCGCCGTCGCGGGCTTCGTTCTACTGCTCGCTTCACCGTGGGTCGTGCCCGCGCTCGTCGGCTTCGCCCTGATCGGCCTTGGTGCGGCCAATGTGGTGCCCGTGTACTTTCGCCGGGCCGGCACACAGCAGGCGATGCCTCCTGCGCTTGCGGTCACGGCTATCACGGCGACAGGCTATGCGGGCCATCTTCTCGGTCCAGCCCTGATCGGCTTCGCATCGAATCTCGTGGGACTGGCCATGTGCTTCTGGGCGATGGCGCTCCTGATGTGCCTCGTCCCGCTCACAACCCGCGCCGTGACGGGGGGACAGCCCTGACGGGAGCGACTCGACTAGTGACAGGTCCGGGCAACCGCCCAGACCTGGCGGGCGGCGTGAGCAGGGACGTTCCGCTTCGAGTCCGAGCGGCGATGGACCAGCGTCCGATCAGCGGCGGCGACCGCCCAGCCTCCGCCGCAGGCATCTGGCGCATTCGCAACCGGTCCTGCCGGCTCGAAGAGCAACGACGATGCGATGTCCTCACCCCACCAGGCGCTTGTCTCACAAGCTGCCGGCGGTGCTCCTTCTGGCCCCCTTCACCGACGATCGAAGCGCATGAAGTGTGGCGATCATGGCGCGGCGAGCCCCGACCGTGTGAAGGCGTACCTTCTGTGCGGCCAGGCGGCCATCGCCCTCGCGTATCGCGGCCACGATGCTCGCATGCTCGTTCAGCATTTCCTGCAGGCGCTCTGGAGCGAAGCCCACGCGCAACCGCATCGACTGGATCAGGGGCAGCGAACCGGCAAGCGTCTCCATCGCGAGGTCGTTGCCGGCGATCTGGTTGATCGTGTTGTGAAAGGCGCGGTCGGCCGCCAGGATTTCACGAGGGCCGCCCTTCGTCACGGCGACCTCGAGCGCGGCACGCGCGCTATCGATCCTGACAAGGTCGGTTGACGTCACGCGCGCGACCACGCGCTCGATCAGCATCATCTCGATAGCGGCTCGCAGCTCGTAGACGTTCTCGATGTGCTGCTCGTCGACATTGCGGACCACGGCGCCGCGATTGGGCAGATTGCGGACGAGCCCGCTGCCCTCGAGCTTCCACAGCGCTTCGCGGACTGGCATCTGGCTGACCCCGAAGCGCTGCGCGAGGTCCGAAAGCTTCAACCGATCCCCGGGGCCGAATTCCCCCTCGATGATCAGTCGCGAAATCTGAGCCTCGATCGGCTCCTGCTCGTCGTTACTCGGGGAATGTTCGACCACGGCCCTACCTCTGTCGTGCCTCCCTATCACATCGATGCGCTCAGGTCAGATGGTCAACGATCAGAATTTGATCAAATATGTTGACTAACTCGCTTTATGCGATCATAAAGCGGCAGCTGGGAGGAAACGGCAATGAACAAGAAACTCGCCGCGTTGTTCGGCATGGCCTTGTGTCTGGGAAGTACCGGCGCTCTTGCCCAGACGCGCCTGACCTTTGCGCACCACAACGCGATCGGCTCGCAGATCAGCAACATCGCCGAGCGGTTCAAGGCATGTGCCGAGAAGGACAAGGCGTTCTCGGTCGCTCATCATCCCGCGGGTCAGCTCGGGAGCGCCCGGGAGGTGGTCGAGCAGCTCAAGCTCGGTGCGGTCGACATCACCGTGACCGATACGGCCTACATGTCGAACGTTCAGCCCGAGCTGGCGGCATTCCAGTTGCCGTTCCTGTTTTCAGGCTGGGACCATGCCGAGCGCGCCATGGACGGCGAGCCGGGCAAGGTCGTGAGCGACCTGCTCCTGAAGAACCAGGGCGTCAGGGTCATCTCCTTCATGCACAACGGCTTTCGCGACGTGATGAGCGTGAAGAAGCCGATGACCAGCATCGAGGACTTCAAGGGAGTGAAGTTCAGGTCGCCGCCCATCCCGATCTGGGTCAGGATGTTCGAGGCTCTGGGCGCAACGCCGGTAACGGTCGACTGGTCGGAAGTGTATCAGGCGATGCAGGCCGGATTGGCGGACGGCCTTGAGGGAACGGCCGAGGGATTCGTCAACTCGAAGCTGTTCGAGGTCGGCAAGTTCGTGGCCAAGACCGGCCACATGTACAACCTCATGATGCTCGCGATCAACGAGCGACGATTCCGGTCCCTGGGCGAAAAGGAGCGCGCCGTGCTGGTCGCTTGCGCCGCGGATTTCCGCAAGGCCGGCAACCCCGAGGTGCTGAAGCTCGCGACCGACTCCTACGCGGTGCTCGAAGGCAAGGGCGTCAAGATCTCGACGCTCGACACCGGTCCGATGCGCGACCGCCTGCAGCCGATCTGGCCTGCGCTTCTGAACAATTCGGCCGGCGCGCTGGATCTCGTCCGGAAGATCGACGCCGTCCGCTGATCGGACGCACGCGACAATCATCCTCCCTCCGCGCCCGGCTCCCTGCCGGGCGACAGAAGTGACATGCCATGCAGAGACTTTCGCACCAGGTGGCGCATTTCGCCACGATCCTTTGCGGCGTGCTGGTGGCGATGATGACGTTCATCATCATCGTTGACGTCGCGAGCCGGAACCTCATCAACGTTTCGGTCGCGAGCTCCGCCGAGGTGGCGGTCCTCCTGCAGGTCTATATCGCCTTCCTTGCGGCCGCCGTCGGCGTGCAGCGCGGGCTTCACTTCGTCGTCTTTGCGGAAACCGGGCGTTATCCGCCGAGGCTCGCCTTCCTGGCCGCCCTGGCGGTGCGTGCGACGATCTGCTTCTTCGCGGCCTATGCGGGCTATTTCGGGTTCCGCATGGGCCTTGCGCAGATGACGCAGGTCAGCGCATCGCTGCAGATCCCCTACGGCTACTTCTACTTTTCCCTGCCGCTCGGCTGCGCCCTCATGCTGTTCTTCGCCGTCACGGTGCCGCTGCAGCCGGAGAAGGCAGGCGGTTCGAGCCTGGAGGTGGTGTGATGATCCTCTTCCTCGCCCTGCTCACCATCCTGCTCGTCGCCGCCGGCACGCCGATCGCCTTCGCCATGGGGGCCAGCACGATCGCCTCGATGATCATCTTCCTCGGCCATCTGCCGGGCGAGATCGTGGCCCAGCGCATCGTCAATGCCGTCGACAAGTTTCCGCTCGTCGCCGTGCCGCTCTTCATCCTCGCCGGAGAGCTGATGAACACCGGCGGCCTGACCGACCGGCTCGTGAATCTCTGCCGCGCGCTCTTCGGCTGGATCAAGGGAGGGCTGGGCTACGTCACCGTGGCGACCGCCATCTTCCTCTCCGGCATTTCCGGCTCGGGCACGGCGGACGCCGCAGCCCTGTCCAAGACGCTGATCCCGTCGATGCGCAAGCAGGGCTATGACGACACCTTCTCGACGAGCCTCGTCGCCGCCTCGGCGACGCTGGGTCCGATCATCCCGCCTTCCATCGTGATGATCATCTACGCCTCGATGACCAGCATCTCGATCGGCAAGCTGTTCATCGCCGGCGTGATCCCCGGCCTGCTGATGGGCGCGGCGTTCATGCTGATCGTCTTCGTGATGGCCCGGCTCAAGGACTACCCGAGGGACGAGTGGCGGGGCTTCGGTAACCTGCTGCGCGCAGGGGTGGCGGCCGCCGGCCCGCTCGTGGCGCCCGTCCTGCTCGTGGTCGGTCTGTTCGGCGGCTACTTCACCGCGACGGAACTCGGGGCGATCGTCGTCGCCTATGCGATCGCGCTGGGGTTTCTCTACGGCGAGATGAGCTGGGCGCGCGTGTTCAAGGCGTGCTGCGACACGGCTCTGAGCACCGGCGTCATCCTCTTCGTCATCGCCGTGGCCTCGCTCCTCGGCTGGATCCTCGCCGTCGGCCGTCTGCCGCAGGATATCGGTGCGCTCCTCGCCTCCATGGGAGACCAGCGCGTCCTGATCATCCTGGTGATCATCGCCATCCTGCTGGCGCTCGGATGCGTTCTCGACGGCGTCGCCATCATGGTGATCCTCGTGCCGATCTTCATGCCGGTGGCGACGGCGATCGGCATGGACCCGGTGCAGTTCGCGATGGTCATCATCCTCTGCATCGTCGCGGGCGGCATCACGCCACCGGTCGGCATCATCCTCTACATCTGCTGCCAGGTGGGCGGCGTTCCCTTCCGGCAGGTCACCGGGATGATCTGGTGGTTCGTTCTCGCACTGGTGCTCGTCACCGTGGCCTGCGCGTTCATTCCCGCGCTCACGCTCGCGCTGCCGGAAGCGATGATCGGGAGCTGACCATGGCGGCGGATCGTTTCTCCCTCATCGGACGTCACGCGCTCGTCACCGGCGCGGCGCGCGGCCTCGGGCGCAGCATCGCGGACGCCTTCGCCGAGGCGGGCGCCCGCGTGGTGCGGGCCGATCGCGCGACCGGAGCCGACGTCCACGCCTGCGACGTGACGAAGCCGGAGGAGGTGGAAGCGCTTTTCCGGCAGGCAGGGCCCATCGACATCCTGGTCTGCGCAGCCGGCATCACATCGTCGGAGACCGTTTTCGAGGCGACGGCCGCCTCGTTCGAGGAGGTCCTGGGCGTCAACGTCACGGGCTCGTTCCTGTGCTGCAAGACGGCCATGGAGCGCTTCCGGGACGAGCGGCGAGGGGGGCGGATCATCCTGATCGGCTCGGTCGTCGGCCATCAGGGCGCGCTCAGGGGCCATGTCGCCTATGCCGCCTCCAAGGGGGCGGTGCACACCATGGCCAAGACGCTCGCGCGCACCGGCGCGCCGCTTGGCGTGACCGTCAATGCCGTCGCGCCGGGCGTGGTGCGCACCGAACTTTCCGAGCAGGCCCATGGCGCGGCTGGCCTCGCCGCGCTTGCGGCCTCCATGCCGATGGGACGCCTGCAGGAGGTCAGCGATATCGCCGACGCCTGTCTGTATCTCGCATCGGAAGCGGGGGCGGGCGTCACGGGAACCATACTCGATGTCAACGGCGGGATGCTGATGCGATGAAACCTTCCTTGCAGACCTCTCCCGCCGCGCCGGCGAGACCCTTCCCGGCCGCCAGCCCGCTCAAGATCACGGCCTTGCGCACGCACGTCGTCGACGCCTTCCGGGCCAACTTCGTCTTCGTGGTGCTGGAGACCGATGCCGGCATTCGCGGCGTCGGCGAGGGCACGCTCGAGATGCGCGAACGGGCCGTGGCCGCGATGATCGAGGAATGCGGCCGCCTGCTGATCGGTCAGGATCCCTTCGCGGTCGATCATCACATCGAGATGATGCTGCGCGACAGCTACTGGCGCACGGGTCCGATGCTGCGATCCGCCCTTTCCGCGCTCGAGGCGGCGATGCTGGACATCAAGGGCAAGGCGCTGGGCGTCCCCGTCTACGAGCTTCTCGGCGGCGCGCACCGCAATCGCATGCCCTGCTATGCCAACGCCTGGTTTGCCGGCGCGCGGGAGCCGGACGATTTCGCGCGCAAGGCGGAGGCGACCCTGGAGCTCGGATTCCGGGCGCTGAAATGGGATCCGTTCGGCATTTCATGGATGCAGATGGATGGTGCGGCGCGGCGACGGGCGGTGGCGATCGTCAAGGCCGTGCGGGCCGCCGTCGGCGATGAGATCGATCTCCTGATCGAGGGGCATGGCCGCCTCGACGTGCCGACGGCCGTTGCGATGGCGCATGAACTCGCCCCGTTCAAGCCGGCGTGGTTCGAGGAGCCGATCCCGCCCGACAATATCGACGCGATGGCCGAGGTGAAGGCGCGGTCGCCGATCCCCATCGCCACCGGAGAGCGCCTCTACGAGCCGCAGAAATTCCAGGAACTGCTGCAGAAGCAGGCCGCCGATATCCTGCAGCCCGATGTCTGCCATGTCGGGGGCTTGGGCGAGACCAAGCGCATCGCCTGGCTCGCGAACCTCGCCTTCAAGCCGATCGCCCCCCACAACCCCATGGGACCCGTCGGCAACGCCATGACCCTGCACCTCGCTGCGGCGATCCCGAACTTCATGATCCTCGAAACCATGGCCACCGACGTGCCGTGGCGCGCCGAGATCGTGCCGACCGAGGACCTCACCCTCGAGGACGGCTGGATGACGATTCCGGACCGGCCTGGTCTCGGCATCGACATCGACGAGGCGGCCTGCGCGCTGCACCCGTACCGCACCTACGATCTGCGCCACTACAAGGGCACGCTGACCGATATCCGCCCCGCCAAGGCGACGCCCTTCTTCCACGTCCACCGTTCTCGTTGATCGAAACCAGCGGAGAGCCAACCATGCGTCGTCGTACGTTTCTGAAGGCCGCGAGCCTCCTTCCGATGCCGGGGCTCGTGCGGGCGCAGACCTGGCCCCAGCAGCCGATCAAGGTGATCGCGCCCGACCAGGCGGGGTCCGGCAACGATGCGGTGATCAGGCTCTTCGGGCCTCGCCTCGAGGCGGCGCTCGGCCAGCCGATCGTGGTCGACAACAAGCCGGGCGCCGGCGGGCGCATCGGCGTGGAACAGGCCTTCCGCGCGCAGGCGGATGGCCACACCTTCCTGCTGGGCAACGCCGGCGCCACCGGGATCAACGCCGCCGTCTACTCGGACCTCCCCTACGATATCGAGAAGGATTTCATCCCGATCTCCCTGCTGGCTGCCGGCCCCAATGTGCTCGTGGTCACGCCGTCGCTGCCGGTCGGTACGGTGCAGGACCTCGTCGCACATCTCAGAGCCAACCCGCGCAAGGTCAACTTCGCCATGACCGGCAAGGGCGGCACCGCGCATATGCTGACGGAGTTGTTCCGTCTCAGGACCGGCGCCGATTTCGTCACGGTTCCCTATCGGGGGGCGCCGGAAATGGCGACCGCGATCATGACCGGCGAGGCGCATGCGAACTTCAACAACCTCATCAATATCCAGCCGCAGATCGCCGCCGGGCAGGCCAGGCTCATCGCCGTGACGACGGCCGAGCGCAGCCCGGTCGCGCCGGAAGCGCGAACCATGGCCGAGCAAGGGTTTCCCGACTTCGATGCCTCGGCCTGGACCGCTCTTTTCGGGCTGAAGGGCACGCCGCCTGTTGCGCTCCAGAAGATGCAGGCCGCCATCGCCTCGCTCCGCCAGGACGCCGCCCTGCGGGATCGGTTGCGCGTGCTCGGCGGGGACCTCGTGGCCTCCGGTCCGGAGATGCTGGCCGCGCGCGTCAGCCGCGATATCGCGACCTGGCGGGATCTCGTGAAGCAGGCCGGGCTGAGGTTCGACTGATCCATGTCTCGATCCTCCGCCAACCGTCGGCCCTCGTTCCGCACGATCCCTGCCAGCGCGGTCTTCGCCGTCCAGCAGGCCAATGCGGTCACCGGTGAAGTGCCCTACTGGGATGCCCAGTCGAGGCGCCTCTGGTGGACCGACATACAGGGGCACCGGCTCCTGGGCTTCGATCCCGACAGCGGTGCCGAGACCATCCACAACCTGCCCAGCATGGCGGGTCTGATCGCGGGCCGGCGCTCCGGCGGTCTGGTGGTCGGCCTTGAAGATGGCCTCTACGCCTTCGATCGGGACAGCGGCCTGGGGGAATGCCTGCTCCCGGTCGAGCCTGACCAGCCGCTCACGCGCATCAATGACGGCAAGCCCGACCCACAGGGAAGGCTTTGGTTCGGCACGATGGACAAGACAGGCCAGTTCCTGCCGATCGGCGCGCTCTACCGGCTGGGTCTCGATGGGAGTCTTCAAAGGATCGCCGATGCGCGCATCCCCAACGGCATCGACTTTTCACCTGACGGGCGCCGCTTCTATGTCGCGGAGACCCATGAGCGCCGCGTGACCGTCCATGACTACGTGGCTCCGAGCGGAGAGATAGGCCCCGGGCGGGTGTTCCTCCAGACGGGAGAAGGCGAGGCGCCTGACGGATGCTGCATCGATGCGGAGGGAGCCCTCTGGATCGCCATCATCGGCGGCGGGCGCATCGAACGACGCCTGCCGGATGGCACTCTCGATGTCGTCATCGAACTCCCGACGGCACGCCCCACCATGCCGATCCTCGGCGGAACGGACGGCAGGACGATGTTCATCACCACCCATCGGCGCCTCCTGAGCGCGGAAGCGTTGAAGCGCGACAGGCTGGCGGGCGACCTCCTGGCGGTCAGGGTCGATGTTCCTGCCAAGCCGGTCAATCTCGCGATGATCTAGCCGCCGCGGTCCTGATCGACATCGGCTGAAACACCCTCTTCAGCCCGAATTCGCCGCGCCGCTTCAGCCGGCGAGGGCTGCGCGATAGCGCGCCAGCGCATCGGCGACGATGATCTTGTCCGTTCCCACGACGAAATGGCTCACGCCTTTGGCTTGCCATTCCGCCTGCTGGCGGCGCGCCTCGGCGGCGTCGGGATTGAAGATGGGCGCGATCACGGGAAGCCGCGCCGCGGCCGCGGCCGCGAGCATGCGTGAAATCGCGGCCTGCGCCTCGGGGTGGCGGTAATCGCCTTGGAGCCCGAGCGAGACCGAGAGATCGAACGGACCGATCAGCAACGCCAGCAAACCCTCGACCCGACAGATCGCCTCGATGTTGGCGAGGCCCTCGGCGGTCTCCACCAGCGCAATGACTCCGGTCTCCGCACGCTGCCGCCCGACATACCCGCGCCAGTCCGTGATGTAATGCCCTCCGGCACGAACGCAGGGGCAGGCGCCGCGCGTTCCTTCCGGCGCGAAGCGCGAGGCGGCGACCGCGGCGACCGCCTGCTCCGGCGTCGCGATGCCCGGCATCACCACGGCGGCCGCTCCCGCATCGAGCGCCCTGCCGATGAAGCCGGGATCCGGCGAGGGAGCGCGCACGAGCGGCACGATTCCATTCGCATCCGCGGCCCGGAACAGGCCTTCGGCCGTCTCGATGCCAAAGGCGCCATGCTCGCAATCGACGATCGTGAAATCGAGGCCCGCCGCGCCAATCATGTCGACCACCTCGGCGGACATGATCTGCGACCAGGTGCCGAGCGAATGGCCCCGGGCGAGCAGATCCTGGAACGAACGTCTGGCCATAGGCTCTCCTCTCGATCCTGCTCAGCGAGGCCTCACGCGCGGTTGAGCATCGCCTTGACGGCACTCACGATATCAGCCGCGGAGGGGATCACGTCACGCTCGAGCGTGTCGTTGTAGGGCATGGGCACATCGATCATGCCGATGCGCATCACCGGCGCATCGAGCCAGTCGAAGGCCTCCTCCATGATGAGCGCCGAGATTTCCGCGCCGAACCCGAAGGCCTTCCAGCCCTCATGGACGATCAGGCAGCGGTTGGTGCGGCGAACGGATTCGAGGATCGTGCCGGTATCGAGCGGGCGCAGGGTGCGGGGATCGATCACCTCGATCTCGATGCCATCGTCGCGCGCGAGTTGCTTCGCCGCCGCCAGAGCAGGCGCGACCATGGCCATCGTGGCGATCACGGTCACGTCCCTGCCGGCACGCTTGATGGCGGCGCGGCCGATGGGGATGGCGTAGGGCTCCTCCGGCACGGGTCCCTGCGATTGCACATAGAGCAGCTTGTGCTCGAGGAAGACCACCGGGTTGTCGTCGCGAATGGCGGCCGTCAGGAGGCCCTTGGCGTCATAGGGACTCGACGGCGCCATGACCACGAGGCCCGGCACATGACAGAACCACGCCTCCAGCGATTGGGAATGCTGCGCGGCCAGCCGGATGCCGCCGCCCTGCGGGCCGCGGAACACGACCGGCACCTTCGGCGCTCCGCCGAGCATCGTGCGGAATTTCGCAGCCTGGTTGACGATGGCATCCATCATCAGGGTCACGAAATCGAAGATCTGGATCTCCACGATCGGCCGGAGGCCAGTGATTGCCGCGCCGACCGCAGCATTGGCGATGATGCCTTCCGAGATCGGCGTATCGCGCAGTCGTTCGGCGCCGTGCTTCTCGATGAGCCCGCGCGTGCAGGCGAAGATGCCTCCGATCCGCCCGACATCCTCGCCGATGACAAAAACCGACAGATCGCGGGTCATCTCCTGGTCGATCGCCTCGCGAATGGCCTCGACCATCGAGATAACGCGCGAGGAGGCGGCCTCGCCCGGTTCGGGCGCCAGGGACGCATGCGGGGCGGTAACTGCCCCGGTCAGCATGGAAAGGGTCGGTTCCGGCGCGGCCTTCGCTGCCGCGATGGCGGCCTCGATTTCCGCCTCGGCCTCCGACTTTAGCGCCGCGATGCGCTGCGGCGCCACCTGCCGCTCGGCCAGCCGCTCCTCGAGCCGCGCGATGGGGTCGCGCGTTCTCTGCTCGGCCTCCTCGGCCTCGCTGCGGTAGCGCGGCAGGTTCGCGCGCATGGAATGGTCGCCCCAGCGCCAGGTCAGCGCCTCGATGAAGCTCGGCCCCTCGCCGGCGCGGGCGCGTCCCACTGCGCGGCGCACGGCGTGGTACACGGCTTCGACATCATTGCCGTCGATCGTCTCGCCCGGCATGCGATAGCCCGCCGCTCGCTTTGACAATTGGTCGATGGCGGTTGACTCGGTCATCGCGGTCGAGAGGCCGAAGCGATTGTTCTCGCAGAAGAACGTCACCGGCAGTCGCCAGAGGGAAGCGAGGTTGAACGCCTCGTGAAAGATGCCTTCGTTGGCCGCGCCATCACCGAAGAAGACGAGGCAGACCTGGCCGCTGCCGCGCATGTGAGCCGAAAGAGCTGCCCCCGTGCCAAGGCCCATGCCGGCGCCCACGATGCCGTTCGCGCCGAGGATGCCCTTGTCGAGCGCCGCGATATGCATGGAGCCGCCGAGGCCCCGGCAATAGCCCGTCTCGCGGCCCAGCAATTCGGCCATCATGCGGGCGGTATCCGCCCCCTTGGCGATGCAATGGCCGTGGCCGCGGTGGTGGGACACCACGTAATCGGCCTCATCGAGCGCCGCGCAGGCGCCCACCGCGATCGCCTCCTGGCCAACGCAGGAATGCGCCGTTCCCTTGATGATGCCCTGGTTGAAGAGCTCGATCGTCCGCTCGTCGAAGCGGCGGATGCGCACCAGATCGCGGAGGAACCGTTCCAGCCTCGGCGTCTCCAGTGGTCCTTCGGGATGGAGCGGCGCGCTCATCCGGCGCTGTCCCGCACAGCGGTCGCCTTCACTTCGCAGAGAAGGCCAGGCATCGAGAAGTTCGAGATCTGGAAGCCGGTCCATGTCGGGAAGACCGGTCCCTTGATCCAGCGATCCTTGACGGTCATGAACAGGGGCAGATCGCCCGGAAAGCTCGTGAACCAGGTTTCCAGCTCGACGATGTCGGAGAAGCCGAAGCCTGCGGCATCCAGCACCTTCTGGATGTTCAGGAAGCATTGCTCGAACTGCGCTTCCTTGTCGGCGATCACGGTCAGGTTCTCGTCCCGACCGACCTGTCCGGAGATGTAGAGCGTGTCGCCCACCAGGACGCCCGGCGCATAGCGATAGCGCTCGACGATGGTCTCCATGCCCTTCGGCACGATCATGCGGCGCTTGGTCATGAGTTTTTCCCCGGCATCCTAGAGAACCTTCGGCAGGAAGAGCGCGATCTGCGGGAACAGCAGCACCAGAACGAGCGCGAGGATCTGCAGGCCGATGAACGGCCACATCGCGTCGAAGATCTCCTCCATCGCGATATCGGGCGGAGTCACGCCCTTGATGAAGAAGCAGGCCGGCGCGAAGGGAGGCGTCAGGTAGCCGATCTGGACGGCCATGTTGAAGAGGATTCCGACCCAGATCGGGTCGTAGCCGAAGGTCTTGATGGCCGGCAGGAAGATCGGGATCGTGAGCAGCAGGATCGCGATCCAGTCGATGAAGAAGCCGAGGAAGATCCAGACGAGGATCATCAGGCAGAGCACCGCGAAGGGCGGGACGGGCAGGCCGGTTAGCAGGTTCTTGGCGAATTCGATGCCGCCCATGATCGTGTAGACGCCGACCAGCGCATTCGTGCCGATCACGAGCCACAGGACCATGCCACAGGCCGACATGGTTTGGACCAGCGCGTCGCTCAGCAGCTTGCGGGAGAGCTCCCGACGCCAGGCCACCGCGAGAACGGTCCCGAGCGCTCCGACGGAAGCCGATTCCGTGACGGAGGCGATGCCGAGGTAGATGGAGGCCAGTGTCGACAGCAGCACGACCAGCGGCAGCACAACGCTTTTCGACCGATCTACCTTCTCGCGGAATGTCAGCGCCGGGCCGGCATCCGCCAAGGGTGCGAGCGCCGGATTGAGCCGGATGCGGATCTGCACGTAGGTGATGAAGATCGCGGCCATCATCAGGCCGGGAATGAAGGAGGCGGTGAAGAGCTCGCCGATATCCGTTCCCGCCGCGAGCCCGTAGAAGACGAGCGTCAGCGCCGGCGGAATCATCGAACCGAGAGCGCCCGTCGCGCAAACGAGACCGATCGAGAGTTTCCGCTCATAGCCGAGGCGCAGAAGCTGGGGCAGCGCGACGAGCCCGAGCAGCACCATCTCGCCGCCGGCGACGCCGATGATCGCGCCGATGATGATCGCGAAGATCGTGGTCACGTTGGCCGCGCCGCCGATCGAGCGCCCCGTCCAGACCCGAATGGCGTCGTATAGCTCGCGCGCCAGGCCCGATCGTTCGAGAACCGAGGCCATGAAGATGAAGAACGGCACCGCCACCAGCGCATAGCTGTCGAGGAAGCCGTAGGTGCGGCTGCCGATCAGGTAGAGGCTCTGCGGCCCGAAGAGGGTCAGTGCGAGGGCGACGGCGATCGCTCCCGTCGTGAAGGCGAGCGGAACGCCGAGGATGAGAAGGCCCACCATCGCCACGAGGATCAGCAGCGACCAGACGGCGATGTCGATCCCGAGGAGCATGGCTTAGGCCGCGTGGACAGTGGGAAGGGGTTCAGGACGCCGGCGCTTCTTGTCCAGCCGAATGGCGATGGCTCGAGCTAAGCCGCAGCCGTCGACTGCCGATCCGTGTTGATCCCATCCGGAGCCCATCCCAATTGCTCGCACGGCCTAGGGCCTTGAGCGCGCGGCGCGGACAAGCTGCGCCACGACCACCGCCAGGAAAAGAACCGCGCCTATCACCAGGGCTGCCTTGCCAATGGACGGCAGCGGCCAGTTGGGCGGACCGGGCGTCAGCTCCGGCGCCCAGGCGCCGGCAAAATCGAATTTCCAGATCGCGTTGCGGGCGTCGAGATAGACGGCATAGGTCAGCCCGCCCAGATAGAAGACACCCACTGCCAGAGCGAACAGTTCGGCGAGGCGTCGCCGACCGGCTGTGAGCTTGTCGAGTACATAGGTGATGCGGATGTGCTCCCGCCGGGCCATGCAATAGGCGCCGCCCAGCGCGAAGCCGATGAGGCAGAGCATGGTGGTCGTCGGCAGCACGAAGCTTGAGGGCGCCGCAAAGCCGTAACGCATCACGACCTCGTAGACCGAGAGCAGGATGGCGAGGAGAAACAACCATGCGGCCAGATCGCCGGCCGCCAGCGCCAGCCGGCCGATCGGGCCCGGCGGCGGCGCGGCCGGATCGCCGGTCGGCGCCAGCAGCTTCTCGTAAGCATCCATCCCCGCCTCCGCCGGACGCCTCAGCCGATCTTCTTCTGGAAGGCGCGGTGGCTCTCGACGATCTTCTTCGCCATGGGGCCGCGGGCCGCGATCACGTCCTGCACCTCGTTGGTGAAGGCCCGGAGCTTGGCGATCTCATCCTTCGACCAGGTGATGATCTCCACGCCTTCGGTCTTCATTTTGGCGAGTGCCGCATCGTCATCGGCCTTGATCTGCGTCTTGAGCTGGGCGCTCATCGCGCGCACCTCGGCCGTGATGAGGCTGCGCATCTCCGCCGGCATTCCCTCCCATTTCGCCCGGTTGAAGGCGATTTCGGTGGAGGGCATCGAATGAGCGGCGTTCACCGAGAACTTCGCCGCCCTGTAGAGGCCGACCTCGTGGTTCTGGCCGGGGCTCGCCCAGTCCGTCGCATCGATCACGCCTGACTGCAGCGCGTTGAACACCTCGCCGCCCGGCAGATTGACGACCGCCGCGCCGGCCTTGCCGAAATATTCCGCGACGAAGCCCGGCGGCACGCGGATCTTGAGACCCTTGAGATCGGCCACGCCGTTCAGCGCCTTGCGCGCCGGAATATGCTCGGAAGGCCAGAAGACATTCGCGACATAGACCATGTTCGCCGAGGCATAGAGCTCGCGGCCGATGTCCTCGCCGCCGCCTTCCAGCCACCAGCGGTCGCGCGCCTCCACGGTGTCGTAGGAGGCGCCCGTATCGCCGAACACTGCGAAGGCCGGGTCACGCGCCGCGAAGAAGGACGAGGAACTGTAATGCCCGTCGAGGATCCCTGCCGAGACCGCGTTGATCGTCTCGCCTGGCGCCACCGCGCCGCCGACCGGCAGCGCCTGGATCGTGAGCCGGCCGCCGGACTTTTCCTTGAGGTCGGCCGCCCATTTCTCGAAGGCCCTGTGGGTGGGCGAGGCGGCGGCGAGGAATCCCTGCATGCGCAGCGTCATGGCCTGCGCGCGCGAAGGGGTGATGACGAAGGGCGCGGCGACGGCGCCTGACAAGGCGGCGGTCCCGGTCTTCAGGAACTGGCGACGGTTGGTCATGGCTTTCTTCTCCTCCAGGAAAGCTGACGGAAACGGACCACTTGGCCCGATCGGATGAGCGGGTCAGGCGGCCATTCCGGCCTTGGGCTGCCCCTCCATGCCAAGGATAGCCTTCGCCTCCTCGGGGGTCGCGACCTCGCGGCCAAGCTCGCGGGCGAGCGCCGCGATCTTCCGCACCAAATCGGCGTTCGTGGGCTGGCCGAGCTCGCGGTAGGTGTAGTCGCCCAGACCGATCGAGATGTGGCCGCCGAGCTGGATGATGGCGCCGGCGAGGGCGAACAGGTTTCCGCCGAAGTTGACGACGGTCCATTCGACAGCCTTGTCGCGCGGCAGGAAATCGAGATGCGCCTGCAGGCCCTTCATCGTGCCCGGGTGGCCGCCGAGCCAGGTGTTGTCGGTGAGGCAGAAGCAGACGTAGGCGGGCTCATCGATGAGGCCCAGCGTCATGAACGCGTCGATGTAGCGAGTGAAGCCGATGGTCCAGGAGACGAGATAGGGCTTGAGGCCGGCGGCGCGGATCTCGCGCGTGAAGTAGGTCAGCGTCTCCGTCGAATTCTTGTAGATGAGGTTTGTCGTTTCGAACCGCCGGGCCTGCTCGTTGTAGCGGTCGACATTGACGGATCCCATGTCTGCAGGAGCGAAGTGCGGCCCCGTCGCGGGGTCCTTCGCCATCTCGAGAATATGGGCGAGGCGTCGCTCGGCGCTGTCATCCAGGGTCACGTAGCCGAGCGTGGGATGAACCAGGATGTCGGAGTAGGCGCGGATGCGCCTGACGGTCTCGGCGTAGCTCGCCGTGTCATGATCCGGAGCGCCGTCCGGCTTGCGCGCATGGAAGTGCAGGATCGATGCACCCGCCTCGCGGCAGGCTACTGCATCACGCGCGATCTCCTCCGGCGAATAGGGCACGTTTGGATTGCCCTGCTCACGCAGCATGAATTCGTTCACGCGCGCTTCGATGATCAGCTTGCGCAAAACGCTCCTCCTGCAGGCTTCTCGTCGGCCCTTGTGGACGACTATACATTTAGCATATCCAATTGGGTCAAGAGGCATATGCTATGAGATTGTCGGGCGAGGGCGCGCTGGTCACCGGCGGGGCGAGTGGCATCGGAGCGGCCGTCTGCCGAAGGCTGAGGGCCGAGGGCGCTGCTGTCGTGGTCGTCGATCGTGATCGTGAGGGCGCCGAAGCGGTTGCTGCCTCGGTCGGCGGGCTCGCGATCGCATGCGACGTGACGAGCAGGGCTTCCGTCGAGGCGATGATCGAAGAGGCTGAGACCTTCGCCCCATTGTCGATCGTGGCGCCCTGTGCCGGCATCACCTTTGGAGCCCCGTTCCTCGAAATCGATCCGGTGGCGTTCGGAGATCTGTTGGACGTCAACTTGCTGGGCACCTTTCACGTCTGCCAGGCTGCGGCACGACACATGGCCCGACGCGGACGCGGCGCCATCGTGACGATCGCGTCCGTCACCGGCTTTCGCGCGACGTCGGGACGTGCCGCCTATGCGGCTTCCAAGGGCGGCGTGATCATGCTGACGCGGGCCATGGCCGTCGATCTCGCGTCCTGCGGCATCCGAGCGAACTGCGTTGCGCCGGGCGCGATCGAGACTCCTCTGACGGATTTGCAGCACGCGGGGCCGGCGGCCGCGATCCGGGAGCGGTGGAAAGCCCAGACGCCGCAGGAGCGCTACGGCAACCCCGAGGAGGTGTCCGCGGCCGTCGCCTTCCTGGCCTCTCGGGACGCAAGCTTCATCACCGGCGAGGTTCTGGCGGTCGACGGCGGCTTTCTCGCCGCGGGCATGATTTTCGATCCGACCGGGGGCCGCACATGAGCAAGCGCACCGGAACGGATCTGACGCCCGCTCCCTCGCTCGATGTCCTGATCGAGAACCTGCCGGGCAACGTCTATCGGCGCGTGCGCCGGCCGGACGGAACCTACCACTTCGCCTTCCTGTCGAGCGGGCTTTTCCAGCAGTTTGGCGTCGACAACGAGAGGCTTCTCGCCCAGGACCCTGTCGTGTTCGACTGGATCCATCCAGCCGACCGGGACCGCTTCGTCTCCGACCTCGAACTCAGCGCGGCGACGCTCGGCCTGCTGGACCATCGCGTGAGAGTCATCGGCGGCGATGGCGCGGTGCACTGGGCCCGAGGCATCGCGCGTCCGAAGAGGCTGGCCGACGGAGCGGTTGTCTGGGACGGCATCGTCATCGATGTGACCCGGGAGGTCGAGGCCGAGGCTGCCTTGCGCATCACGAAGGAAGAGGCCGAGCGGGCCCACAGGCGTACGACCGTCATCGTGACGGAAATAGCGGAGCGACTGAGACAGCCGATCGAGGAACTGCGGTCGCTGCTGGAAATGCAGCCGGAGGGCCACGTCGCGAACGCCGTCCGACAAAGTCTCAACTCCTGCCTGGAGGTCCTTCGTCTCGTTGCCGGAGATCCTGATCCGGAAGGCAACACGCGAGAGAAAGCGCAACAGCGTCGTGTCCTTGCCCTCGGTGCGGCAACGCTCACGGGTCGCCAGCGCGAGGTGATGCGGCTTCTGGGGGACGGCCGGTCGAACAAGGAAATAGCCCAGCGCCTCGGCATTTCCCCGGGGACGGTGCGGCTCCATGTTGGCGCCGTCCTCAAGGCGATGCGGGTGAAGAGCAGGCGCGACCTGAGGGTCGCGAGAGATCTGTCCTGAGAAATCTGTTCGGCTCGCCTGGGAGGTGCGGATGACCGGCGTCGCCTTTTCGGGTTGACCTGCGTCGGCGATGGGCCGTCAATGGCGTAGTGCGCGCACTCCTCGCGAAAGGTGATGCCATGAGCGGATGGAAGATCGTCGCCCTTTCGCTCTTCCTTTGCGGCCTCGCGCCCGCGGCAGCGCAGGCGCAGGATCGGGCTCCCGTGCCGATCCAGAAGGAATATGATGTCTTCATCGCCGGCTTCCGCGCCGCCTTGAAGGCGAACGACCGCGCCGCGGTCACGGCCAGGACCCGGTTTCCGTTCTATTGGAACGAGATGCGGGACGCCGCCTATTTCGAGAAGAACCTCTACCCCAGGATCTTCACGCCGAAGGTCCGCAACTGCCTCGCCCGCGCCAGAGGCGTTTACGCCCGCGACCCACAAGGCATGGACACCTTCACGCACTTCTGCGGAGATGCGCTGTTCCTCTTCGCCCGCACGCCGGAGGGCTTCCGCTTCATCGAGGAGGGCGTGAACGACTGAGCCGTGTCCCCGGGCGGCTGCTCGCCCAGGCCGGCGTGGCCTGAGGAGGCCGGCAACGCAGCGAGGAGCGACGCCCCGATGAACCCTGCTTGTCCCGCCGGCACGTGCTCCTTCCCATCCGCTCACGGCGGCCGATGTCCAGCCGCACGGCGTTGCGTCAGTCCATCCAGTTGCGCCGATGGCCCGTCCACCAGCCGACATCGCTGGAGAGGCGAATGCCGAAGATCACGATCATTGCCCCGCCCGCGAGGATGACGAGAAGCATCGCGAAGCCCTGCCGGGCCGGATCGTTCCTGAACTTGAGGAAAAGACCAATGATGGCGACCGACAGCACGACGTCGATGCCGATCTCGAGGTTTCGCATCATCGCAGGCGGCCATTCGCCCGCCCGCACCGTGAACCGCCAGACAGCCTGCACGACGAGGTAAAGGCTCGCCACGACGAACACGATCCAGTTCGTGCGCGGGTTCGGTGCGCTTTCGGCCATGACGTTCCTCCAAAGCTGTCGTCCGGATCCACTATGGCAATGCTTGCCGGTCTTTCGCGAACCTCGTCCTGAAGGCGCCGATCGATTGACGATGACCCGGCCGCGATGCACCGTCATCCGCCGATCGAGGAGGTGATCCATGCGCCTTGTCCTCATCCTTGCCGCAGCGCCCCTTTGCGCCGCGGCGCCGGCCAACGCCGTCTCGGATGCGTCGGCCCGCGCCCCCGAGGCGAGGGCCTGCTGCAACCGCGCCGTCGCCTTGTGCGAGCATCCGTTCGGCGGCGCGAGGCTCGACAGGCGAGGGCAGGTCACGAAGCTCGGCGGGCGATCCACGAGGAGTGAGCGATGACCGGCGACCGTCTCCAATCCCGTCCGCCCGGCTCGGTGGCGTCCCGCCGAGCCTGCGGCGGCCTCGCGATGATCCTGACGCTTGTCCTGTCCGCCCCCGGCGCGACCGCCGGGGAGCTCACTCCCGCCGAGGCCGTGGCTCATCTGCTGTTCTCGGGCGCCACCACGGCGATGCCGAAGACAGTGTCCTCGGGGCGTGTGACCTATCGCGGCAACACGATCCCCGGCGATCCGGAGCGCACGATCCTGAGCATCTCCACGAGCCGGGCCGATCCCTGCCTGTTCGAAGCCTTCTTCATCGAGGCGCCGGCTCCGGCGGGTGATCCGAAGGTCGCCGTGACGACGGCCTATCACGCCACCATCGATCTTCGAAGGCTCGACAAGGCGACGTTCAACCCGAAGCCGCCACCCGCGGCCGGCGCGCAGATCTTTCTCGCTGCGAAGGAGATGTACTGCTCGCGCAGCTTCATCCTCGAGCAGACACCCAAGCTCACCTACAACGAGAGCTGCCTCGACACGATCGACGATGCCATCGAGCCCGCGGATGCGCCGCGCCTGCGCGCCGCTTTCGAGCTGCTGCGCCGCGCCTGCCGCTGGTGAGAAATGTTCGGCTCACGCGTGCCGACCGTGGACCGTACGCCTCGCGGCCGAGATCTGCGTTCGCGGCAACAGCTGGACCGTCGACGCTCGTTTCCGGTTAGACCCCATGGGATGAGCGTGATCCGTCCCCCGGAACGCACCCGTTCGAGGCGGGAGTTCGCCGTGTTATCCTTTAACGTTCGATGGCTCTGCCGGTGGCAGGCGCTTCGCCTCAGATCACAGGGACAACCACGCCGACCGTCGTTCCCGTGTCCGAGCTCGAACGCTCGAGCACGCCCCCGGCCTGACCGGCGAGCGCCTCCATGAGCTTGAGGCCGGATCCCTTGCTTTCGGCCGCCCGCGCATCGAGATCCCCGCCCCGCCCGTCGTCGGCAATCGTGAGCTTGGCTTCTCCGTAGCCGACGCCGGCCTGCAGCCGGACGAAGACGCGGCCGCCCTTATCGCCGAAGGCATGCTTGACGCTGTTGGTGATCGCCTCGTTCATGATGAGGCCGAGCGCCACCGCGCGCTCGACCGCCAGCAGCACCTCGTCGGCCTCGACCTCGATCGTCACCTGCTCCGCCTGCTGCTCGATCGATCGGCCGAGCGCTCGGAGGTAACCGGCGACCTCGACGGCCTGGCCGCCTTCGCGGAGCGCCAGCTGGTCATGCGCCAGCGCGATGGCGTTGATGCGGTTGGCGACATGATCGAGAGCACGGGCTGCGCCACCGTCATGTCCGAAGCGGCGGCGCTGGAGCGTCAAGGACGCGAGGATCAGCTGGAAGTTGTTCTTCACGCGGTGCTGCATCTCACGCAGCAGGATCTCGCGATCGAGCGCGCGTTCCGCCACGGCCGCCTGCGCCTGCGCTTCAGCCGCCGCCACGCGTCTGCGCTGCATCGCCGCTCCCATCACCGCGGCGGCGGCCGTCATGAAGGTAGCAGTATCCTCGCTGAAGGAGCGCGGTCGCGTGCTGTCCACCTCCAGCACGCCCCAGGCGGCGCCGTCGATCAGCACGGGCACGTTAAGCAGCGAAACGATGCCGTGCTCCTTGAGCGTCGGAGCGATCGCGAAGCCGACTGCGTCTCCCGTATCCTTGATGCTGACGGGCTCCGCGGTCTGATAGGCGCGGCCCGGCGGCGAACGCAGATCCGAGGGCAGGGCGACATGGCCCACCACGCCGTCCTTCCAGCCGATGCCGGCCACGATCAGGAGATCGGCGGTTGCCGCGCGGTAGCGCAGCAGCTTGACATGGTCGATCTCGACGGCGCGGGCGACCTGCACCACGGCGATCGCCAGAAAGCGCTCCTCGCTGATCCCGTCATCCGCCGCAAGTCGTCCCAGATCGACCATGATGCGCATGTGACGGCGGATGCATGCCAGATCCTCATCAAGCGCGTGCTGGCGGTCTTTGGGCGGAGGTTTGGACGGCATGGGGTTGAGAACGCGGGAGATTTCGGAATGTTGCCCAGCCCGAATCCCGTCGCTGCCGTCAGCGCCTCATCAGGCGGAAAATGGCTGGAACGCTCCGCGTAGCGACGGCGGAGGTCGTTCCATCGGGATGCGGCGCGCAGGCTCCAACTCTCCTGCCGGCGCGATCACGCTCTCGCCAGCACGACATTCAGCGTCTTCGCGAGTTCCTCGCGTCCGTAAGGCTTGCTGAGCAACGGCACGCCTTCGGGCAGGTCGTTCACGCCCGAGCCGACATAGCCCGAGGCGAGCACGACGCGTAAGGCGGGTCGCAGGCGGCGCGCCTCCACGGCGAGCTGCACGCCGTTCATGCCGCCAGGCATCACGACGTCGGAGAACATGATGTCGATGCGCTCCGGGCCGCGCAATCGCTCCAGGGCCAGATGCGCGTTCGTGGCGGTCAGGGTCCTGTAGCCCAGCTCCTCCAGGCTTTCGACAGCCATCTCCATCACCGCAGCGTCGTCCTCGACGACCAGGATCACCTCGCCGCGCTCGGCTCGGCGCATGGGCAGGCTGCTGCGCTCGGTCGTGGCGACCTCGGCGCGTTCGCCGGAGCGCGGCAGGTAGATCTTGACCGTCGTGCCCTTGCCGACGGCGCTTTCGATGCGGACTTGCCCGCCGGCCTGCTGGGCGAAGCCATAGACTTGGCTGAGGCCGAGGCCTGTGCCCTTGCCCACATCCTTGGTGGTGAAGAATGGCTCGAAAGCCCGCTTCACTGTGGCCGCATCCATGCCGCCGCCCGTGTCGCTGACTAGCACCAGAATGTATTCGCCTGGCGCGAGCTCCGGCATGGCGGCGAGATCGCTGGGCTCGATCAAGACATTGCAGGTTTTCACCGTCAGCCGACCGCCTTCGGGCATGGCGTCGCGCGCATTGACGGCAAGGTTCAGGATCACGCTCTCGAACCGTCCGGGATCGAGCCGCACGGGGTGCAGCGCCGGGTCCAGGTCGAGGATCACCTCGATGGCCTCGCCGACGGCGCGGCTCAGCAGGGGCTTGAAGTCGCGCAGCAGGCGGTTCGGGTTCAGGGTCTCCGGCCGAAGCAACTGCCGGCGCGAGAAGGCCAGAAGCTTTTCCGTGACCTCTGCGCCGCGCTTGGCGGCGAGAAGTCCGAGCGACGCCAGGCGGTGCACGCGCTGGCTGTCGTCGGGCCGGCGCATGATCATGTCGAGGTTGCCGACGACCACGGTGAGCAGATTGTTGAAGTCGTGGGCCACGCCGCCCGTCAGCTGGCCGATGGCCTCCATCTTCTGCGATTGCGCCAGCCGCTCCTCCATCTCGCGCCGATCGGTGGTATCCATGAGCACGCCGGCCATCGCGGCTGGCCGGCCGTCGTCGCCGTAGTAGGTCTTGCCGCGCACCGCGATCCATCGTTCGCCGCCGTCGTTCGCCCGGTGGATGCGGCAGGAGAACTCAAGCGCCCCCGTCTCCAGCGCCTGCGTGAAGGCTTGCTCGACCGCAGCGCGATCGTCGGGAAAGACATGCTCCAGGAAGGTGGCCTTTCCCCACTCGGGAAGCAGATGGTCGTAGCCGAAGATCTGATCGTGCTTGAGCGTGCGCCGCGATGTGTCCCTGACGAGGTCGAGGTGCCAATCGCCCATCTCGGCGGCGGAGAGGGCCAGCGCGAGATTGTCGCGCGCCAGCACGAGCGCCGCGCGTTCCCGACCACGCTCGTCGGCCGTTTGCTCGGCGCGCGAATAAAGGAAGTCGACCTCGCGCAGGTAGACGCCGAGCAGAATGGCGCCTGCTATCAGAGCCTCGAGGCGGCCCACGAACCAGCCGACGGTGCCGCGCGCGGCCCCCGCCATGGTGATCCAGTTGTCGAGGACAAGCAGGAACAAGGACACCGCCAGCCAGAGCTGCAGCACCGTGCGCAGCCGGGTCGCCCAGATCAGGATCGCCAGCGCCAGCACGGTCAGCGCCGCGACGCTCGGGCCGATGCCGGACGTCGTCAGCAGCCAGTAATCGTCGCCCTCGACGCTTTTGGGCAGCCAGTGGACGTAGCGAGCGACGAGAAGCGTCACCAGTCCGGCCATCGCGAGCGTCACGAGCGTTGCCGCCCAGGCAGCGCGGCCGGCGGCCGCGGGCTCGAGCCTCGTGTCGCGCTCCCCGCCTTCCATCACGGCGTAGGGCAGCGCGAAAAGCGGCGGGCCGATATGCCAGAAGGTCCAAAGCCACGTCGTGGTGTCAGGTCCCGCGCCGAGGAGCCGCCCGGTGGTGAAGACGTTCGGAAAGGTCAGGAGCTGGACGGACACCATGAGCGTGGTGAAGAGGCTGCCCGTCGCCAGCAAGAGCAGCGGCACCGACCGGGTGCGGGAAAACTGAGCAAAGAACAGAGCCGTGGTAACCGCGTAAACCACGATCAGCGCGGACTGGTAGCTCGCCACGAAGCCAGGCATGGGCGGCAGCGCGCGCCCGGCGACGGGGAGCAAGGCGAGCGTGCCCAGCGTGAAGGCGAGACAGACGATCCCTGCGGCAAGGCGTTGGGGGGTGCTGGGCGCCGCGGTGGCCAGCGTCGGCAGGCTTGCAAGGGCGGCTGGCACCATTCGAGGCTCCAAGAATTCGGCTCGCTTTCGCGAGTGATTCAGAATCGCCCCATCTACAGATAACATGCCCGCGCGCGCTGGCGACGATAGAGTTGAGCTCAAGGCCATTTCGCAGTCGCTGCGAAGAGGCTCTTGTTTGCCAGGAAAAGCAATGCGCGCGATGCGTCAGTAAGGATTTATGCTTTGCGAGCTCAACGATCATTCCCGATCGTTTTCCGTACGAAGGTTTGGGGATCCTTCAACCTTGCAATCTGTTCGACCCACGGCAACGCTCAGGATCGATCGGTCGAACCCGCGATATGCAACGGCATCCGCGCAGGTTTGCGCCCGCCCCAGCCCATGGTGACGCCCGCGGCAGCCATGACGATGGCCGCGATTCCGGCCATCTGGAAGGGATGGAGTTCAGTGCCGAGCGCGACGACGTCGATCAGGATCGCAACGACCGGATAGACGAAAGACAGGGCCCCCTGCTGATCGGTGGGCAGTCGCTGCACGGCGGCATACATCAAGGCGTACATCACGCCGGTATGGAGGACACCAAGCGTGACGAGCGCCGTCCAGCTTCGATAATCGATGCTCAGACCATCCCATTGCACCATGGGCGCGAGCATGAGCGCCCCTGTCGTGACATGCACGAGGGCGATGACCTGCGGCGGCACGCCCTTCAGGCGCTTTGTCGTCACCGCCGCGACGGCCCAGCCTGCGGCGGCCATGGCCGCCATGGCGATGCCCAGCGCATAGTGGCCCGATCCTGTGTAGATGGCCGTCGGTTTCGCCAGGACGATGGCGAGCATTCCGATGAAGGCGAGCGCCATCCAGCCCAGCTTGATCGGTGTCACGCGTTCGTTGAAGAAGAGCGCGCCAAGGCCGATAAGCATGAAGGGCTGAATGTTGTAGACCGCCGTGGCTACTGCGATCGAAGCATGGGCATAGGAGCCGAACAGCAGCAGCCAGTTCAGGACGATCGCGACCCCGCCCAATGCCGCAAGCATTAGTTGGGTGCGGGAGACGGGCACGCTGTACAGGCGCAGGGCGATGCAAAGGCCCGCAAGCGGCAGCGCCCCGATGGCGCATCGCCAGAACACCACCTCGAGGATGGGCCGCCCCGCGACGAGCACGAACCAGCCGATGGACCCTGAGATGACCATCGCCGCTATCATCTCGGCGACGCCGCGTGACCGCTCTTGCATGGTATTTCCCCGAACCAGAACTGCCGAGACAGGATAGGCGGGCAGGGGGATTGACGATATGGTCAGGGAAAGGCCCACTGCGTCTCTAGCCTGCCGAAGTTAGGCGATGAGCGGGATTTCCCTCATGTTCAACATCGATGAGACGGATCACCTGATCCTTGAGGCCCTATCTCGGGATGCGCGCGTCTCGCTCAAGGAACTGGCCGCCAGCGTCGGGCTGTCGTCGCCAAGCACGGCAGATCGGCTCCGCAAGCTGCAGGAGCGCGGTGTCATCCGCGGCTTCTCCGTCGATATCGATCCGGCCGCCCTGGGTTACACCCTGGAGGCTATCGTTCGCATCCGGCCGCTTCCCGGCATGCTGCATGCCGTTCAGCGCCTGATCGAGGACACGCCGGCCATCACCTGGTGCGACAAGGTGACGGGCGATGACTGTTTCGTGGCGAGGCTGCATGCACGCTCGATGAGCGATCTCGACAAGGCGCTCGATCGCATCTCGGAAAAGGCCTCGACCAGCACCTCGCTCGTCAAGGCCAAGACCGTGCCTTCGCGGCCTCCGCCGCTGTCAACACAATCGAAGGCCGGCTGAAAAAAACTGGCTGACCGTATCTCAAGGCGACGGCTCGGACATGCGCCCGAAGGCGGCGGCTACCACGCGCGGAACGTCGCCGCCGAGGCGCGTCACCATCGTCACCTCTCCGACCGGCAAATCCGGCAGGCCGTCGACGGGCCCGAGACGCCTGCAACCGGTCGGTGCTTGATGAATGCCGAAGATCCCTATGCCGAGGCCCGACTGCACCGCCGCCTGAAGCGCGGCGACGGAGCCTCCCGCGAAGCAGATGCGCGACCGCAGCCGTGCATTCTCGAGCGCTTGCAGAGCGGCGGCCTTCACGCCGCAGTCGCCACGCATGACGACGAGCGGCACAACATTGGCCACGACGCTTCTCCAGTCGGTGTCAGCCGAAGCGAACCAGGAAAGCCTGTCCGCGCCGATCGGCACGCCGTCCCGCCAGCCTGCGCCGGCATGCCGGAGGATCGCGACGTCGACGTCGCCGGCATCATAGGCGCGCCGCATCTCTGTCGTGAGGCCGACGAGGACGTCGATGGCGATGCCCGGAAGCGACGTTCGGAGCGCCGTCAGGATGGCCGGCAGGCGTGTGCCGACGGCATGATCGCTGACACCCATCCGCAGCACGGGCGCTTCCGAGGTCGGATCCTTGAGCATCGCCAGCGCTTCGTCGTGCGCCCTGATCACGGAGCGCGCGTGATCCAGGAAGCGGAGACCGTCCGGCGTGAGCGATACGGCGCGGGGACTCCGCGCCAGCAACCGCCGTTGCAACCGATCCTCGAGCTTGCCGAGGCGCAGGCTCACCGCGGATTGGCTTGTGTTCAAGCACTGCGCCGCCGCGGTGAAACTCCGCAGATCGGCGACTACGACGAAGGTGCGCAACTGGTCGAGGTCGAGCGAGAGCATCTATCATTTTAGATACTCATCTCAGATATTTTCAAGTTTTGCTTCTGCAATGATGCGGTTTGGAGAAATGTCGCGGCAGCAACCGGGGACAGACAGATGCCGTTCGTTCAGATCACCATCCAGCCCGCAAGGCCGCTCACGTCCGAACAGATTGGCCAGCTGCAGGACGGGACGACCCGCCTCATGGCGACGATCCTCCGCAAGCGGGCCGAGCTTACGGCCGTCCGGGTGGATCAGGCCGCCCCAGCCTCCTGGGCGATCGGCGGGCGGCCGACGCCTGTGGCTGCGCACATGGACGCGAAGGTGACGTCCGGAACCAACTCGGCCGAAGAGAAGGAACGCTTCATCGCGGCCGCTGCCGCGCTGCTCCGGGAGGTGGCGGGTGCTGATCTGCCGGTCGCCACCTATGTCGTCCTTCATGAAGTGAGCGCCGACGCGTGGGGCTATGACGGCCAGACACAGGAGCGCCGCCGGCTGGCTCACCAAGCGTCGGCCGCCTGAGAGGCCAGACGGCGGGCGCTGCGCATCCGGAAAACGGACCCCGCAGGTCGCGGCCGGACCTGCGCCACGATGCGGAAGAGCACCGATCCTCGGCTACGCCACTTCGCCGGCAGTGCCTGATGCCGACTGGACGGGAGTTGGGCCCCGGGACTGGCGTCAGCGCGGGAAGAGAACGGCGGGATCGCCGGTCATCCAGGCGTTCACGATTGTCATCTCGACGATCCGCCACAGATCGCCGTCCGCCCGGAGTGCGAGATGATAGTGGTTTTTCAACAGCAGGTGGCGCGATGGGTCGTCCTGCGGGAGGTGCTGTGCCTCGACCAGGGCATGCAGCTTCGCTGAACGCCCGTCGAATTCGACAAGGCGCGCGTTGGTGACGCTATGCGTCGTCACGAGCGCGGCCGTCGATCCGAGGACGGCGTGAGCGATCCCTTCGCGTGAGCGGAACGGTTCAAGCGCCAGTCCAAGGCGCCTCGCCGGCTGTACGAAATCGAGGACGGCGTCCTCGCTGAAGGCCGACCGAAAGAGGCTGGCATCCTTCAGGTCCTGGCCGGCCGCGAAGCGAAGAAGCGGATCAATGATGGCGTCGAAGGTCTCGGGCGGGCAGCGCATGGGTTGTCCTGTGCTTGGGTGCGAGCGAGGGGAACCGGTTGCCTGGGCCGGTCACGCTGAGGTCACGATGCGAGCCGCAGCCCTGCGACGCCGATGATGACCAGCGCCGTGAAGCCGATCCGAGCGGGCGTCAGGGGCTCTCCCAGCAGACAGGCGCCAACAAGAACCGAGCCGATAGCGCCGATGCCGGTCCAGACCGCATAGGCGAGACCGAGCGGCAGCGCCTGCAGCGCCTTCGTCAGCAGGATGATGAAGATCGCCAGCAGCACGAGCGAGAGTGCGAACCAGCCGGGCTCCTCGAAGCCGTTCGCCCGCTTGGTGGCGTAGGCCCAGGCGATATCCACGAGCCCCGATAGAATGAGAAGTGTCCAGGCGCTCGAATGGGTCATGCGGCGGGCTCGCCTGCAGGCAAGGGGGCGAGGAACGGCGCGGCTGCCTCGCGGAGCTGATGGCCGGCCCGGTCCCGGCCGGCGCTGACCCGCGCCGGTGGCCCCAGGGTAGGTCCGATGGCGACGACCGTCGTGTCTGTCAGCCCGATGAAGGACAGGGCGGCCTTCAGATACCCGGTGGCCAGATCGGGGCGGCCGAAGCTGTCGCCCTCGCTGTAGTCGCCCGCGCTCGCCAGGATGACAAGGCTCGGCCTGGGCTTGAGCAGTGGAGAGTAGCCGCGCGCCGGATCGAACGAGAACGTCAGCCCAGGCTGCGTCACAAGATCGAGATAGTGCTTCAGCTTGTAGGGGATGCTGAAGTTCCAGAGCGGCGTCGACACCAGGACGGCGTCGCTGGCAGCCAGCCGATCGATGAGACTGACGATTGCGCTCCAGGCAGCGGCCTGCTCGGGCGATAGCTCAGTGCCGGCAATCCGGGCGTACTTCGCTTCAAGGGCATGCCCGTCGAATTCCGGCAGGCGCTCCGACCAAAGGTCGAGATGGTCGACCTGCAACATCGGTTGCTCTCGCTTCAGATGCGCAAGGAAGGTTCGAGCCGCCTCGAGTGAGGCCGAGCGGGCGCCGCGAGGCGAACTCTGAATGTGCAGAAGTCGAGCCATGGCGGCCTGCTGGATCTCGTCGAATGCGAACGTGATCCGGTCGGGATCGACACAAAACGGCGCCTTGCGGCGGCCGTCAGGCCCTCGACATCGCGACCGGTGCGACTGGTGGTTGTCTTGTCACAGTGCTAGCCGCTTTCGATTGACGGAACGATCCGGACAGTTTGAAACGGAGCCTTCCACTTTTCGGAATGCTGATGGATCGTCTTGCGGAGCTCGAAGTCCTCGTCGCCATCGCCGACGCCGGCACGCTGGCCGCGGCGGCGCGAAAGCTTGGCCGCTCGACGCCGGCCGTGACCCGCATTCTCGCGGGGCTCGAGGCGCGGATCGGTGTGACGCTGGTCGAGCGCGCGCCGCGCGGCTCTCGCCTGACCGATAGCGGGAAGGGCTTGCTCGAGCGCGCGAGAATCGTCTTGAACGCCTATGGCGATGCGGTCGAGGATGCCGGGGGTGCCGCGGCGGCCGCGCGTGGTCACCTCAAGGTCACGGCACCACTCGTTTTCGGCCGCGACCACGTGGCCCCGCTTGTCGGCGCGTTTCTGGATCGGCAGCCTCTGATCCACATCGAGCTGATGCTGGCGGACCGGATGGTCGACCTGGTCGACGAGCAGGTCGATCTGGCTGTCCGGATTGGGCCCGTCACGGATGGCAATCTGATCGTCCGCCGGATCGGCACGGTGCGGCGCGTGACGGTCGCATCCCCCGATTACCTGTCGCGGCGAGGGCGCCCGGTGATTCCCGAGGACGTCGTCGGCCACGACGCGATCCAGTCTGAATGTGCCGGCCTCTCCGTTCCCTGGACCTATCGCCGCGGGACGGAAGCGGTCCGCATTCCGATCGAGCCTCGGCTCAGCATCAATCAGGCGGATGCCGCCATTGCTGCCGCGCTGGAGGGACGGGGCCTGCTGACGGCCTTGTCCTATCAGGTTGATGGCCTCTGTGCCGCAGGCAGGCTGGAAGGCCTGCTGGACGGTTTCGAGCCGCCTCCCATTCCGGTTCAATTGGTCTACACCGAAGGCCGCCGCTCGCTGCGACGGTTGCGCCTTCTGATCGATTTCCTGGCGGAGCACTTGCGCGCGCTGACGGTGCTCGACCACTAGCTCCCTCGCTCTGCTCCGCGCGGCGAAGCCCGCGCGGAATACGGCTCTCGCCAGCCTGCCCCATGCGCGTCAGGCTCCTCCTGGAAGGGGCCGTCGGCAGGCGCCGGGCAAGTCCTGCCGGCCCTCTGATCGCCGTCGCTGCCGGTTGCGACGACAACACTGCTTGTTGCAGCCGCCTGTTCGCGCGCGAGACCGGCATCCCGCCCGGCGCCTGGCGGCGGTCTGAACGGGGCAGCATCAGCGGACGCGTCTGATGGCGGCTCCGGCAAACATTGACATTTCCGGCCTCACGGGGCAAAGCGACTGATCCATAAACCATTGAAAAACAATGGTTTTTGTAATTTTTCTAATTCCAAACCGGAGATCGGGATGCGGGGCCGACCCATTTGGCTGTTCATGTTTTGGAGCGCGGTCATGGTGGCTGGCGCACCGCGCGACGTTGCGATGGCGCAGGCTCCACAGACGGCGAAGACGATCCGCGTGGAGCTGAATGCGATCGAGGCATCCGCCGCAAACCGCTGCCGCCTGACGTTCGTGGTCGAAAACAAAGGCGAGGCGGTCGAAACGCTGAAGCTCGATCTCGCATTCTTCGGCAGGGAGGGTGCGATCCAGCGTCGGATCGCCGCGGAACTCGGTCCGTTGCGGGCGGACAAGACGAACGTGCGCGCCTTCGATGTGGAGGGCGGATGCGACTCCCTGGGCTCGGTGCTCGTCAATGAGGTCGCCAGCTGTGGGCCGACATCCCCGGGCGACTGCCTCGACCGCCTGAGCCTCGCGCATCGCGGGGCGGTGAGGCTCTTCAAGTAGGACTGGCCGGGAGACCCGGCGGAAAGGACGATGGGATGACTGCGCACGACATGACGCCTCTCGCGCTCTTCATGCAGGCCGGCCTCGTCGGCAAGGGCGTCATCATCCTGCTGCTGCTGATGTCGGTCTGGTGCTGGGTGCTGATCATCGAGACGGTCTGGAGGGCCCGCAGGTTGCGTGCCGCCATCGACGCGACGCGGGCGGGGGAGGGCGACCGCTCGCTGCTCGATCCCGTCGCGGTGGCCGGAGAGCGGGAGGCCCGCATCAACTTCCCCGGAGAGAGTATCGGGGAAAGCCGCGATCGTGTCGCTCAGGCGATGCACCGTGCCGCTGCGGAATTGATGGCGACCGCCGAACGCAGTCTCCCAAACCTCGCCATCATCGCATCGGCCGCCCCCTTCATCGGCCTGTTCGGCACGGTCTGGGGCATCATGAACAGCTTCACGGGCATCGCGGCGGCGCAGGATACGAGCCTCGCCGTGGTCGCGCCCGGCATCGCCGAGGCGCTGGCGGCCACCGCCATCGGCCTCGCGGCGGCGATTCCGGCCTCGATCGGCTACACGCGGCTGGGCGCGAGCTTCGGTCGTCTGGCGCAGGCGTTCGGCCATGCCATCGACGAGAACGCCATATCCATCACGCGGCGCGGCCCGGCGTCTGTCGCTCCAACCGCCATCGCGGAACCGGGACGTTGAATCATGGCGCTTTCGACAGGCCATAGGCGGAGCGGGGGGAGCCGCCATCAGCCGCTCGCCGATATCAACGTCACGCCGCTCGTCGATGTGATGCTTGTCCTGCTCATCGTCTTCATGATCACCGCGCCCTTGCTCGCATCCGGCCTGCGCGTCGATCTCCCGCGCGCCCGAAGCGCCTTGCCGCAGGATCCGAAGGAGCCGGTCGTCGTGACTGTCGGCAAGGATGGCGAGCTCCTGCTCGGCCGCGAGCCGGTGGATCAGGATCAGCTCGCGGCGGCCGTGAAGCTGAAGCTTGCCGGCGACAACAGGCCGATCCATCTGCGCGGCGACAGGGAGGTGCCCTATGGCCGGATCGTCGCTCTGATGGATCACCTCGCCGCCAACGGACTGACGCGGGTCGCGCTCCTCGCCAATGCACGCGATGGGCAGCCGAAGCCCGCGGACGCCGCCGGTCCGCCGAAGCCTCTGCCGTGATCGCCTTTCCGTCTCGGGGGCAAAAGCTTGCGCCGGCCTGGTTGAGGCCGTCTGCCCTTGCGCTCGTCGTTGCGCTGCATGGCACGGTGCTGTGGGGCCTGCCGGCCTCCCAACCGCCGCCGCTGGGCCTTGCGCCGACGGTCGAGATCTCGATCGTTCCGGAAGGCGACGCCGCGCGCGAGATCGCCTCGCCGGGATCGCCTAACGAAAGCGTCGAGGCGATGCTCGCTGCCCCCGACGCTACGGCTTCTCCGGCACAGGAGCCGGCAGAGGCCCAACCTGCGGAGCCGCCGGCAGCAGTCACGGTTTTCCCGCCTCCGACCGAAATGTCGCCGGTGCCGCCGGGCGATGCCCCGCAGCCCGAACCTGTTGTCCCGGCGCCCGAGGCGTTGACGCCCTTGGACATGCGGCCCGTCGATGCTCCGCCAGCACCTTCCAACGTGCTGTCGCCGGTTCCCGAGCCTGTGCCCGCACGTCCAGCCGCCCGGCAGCAGCCCAAGCGCGCAGCGGACACCCCTCGGCCCAAGCCGCAACAGCCGCGCGTCGACACGTCCCGGCTGGCAAGGGAACAGGAGAGGTCAACGGAACGGATGCGCGAGGCGACCCGGCGCGCACGCGAGGCGCAACGCACGGATGAGCCCGCGCGGATCCGCGCATCGGCGGCGGCATCGCCCGAGCGGCCGGGCTCCGTGACGGCGGCCCGGGGCATCCCGGCGGGAGGAGGCGGGTCCCGTCAGGCCACGGCAAGCATCGCGTCGGGGGCCTATGCCGCGCAGGTGCGAGCCCTCCTGCAGGCGCGAGCCAACGCGCTCGGACTTGAGGATGTCGAAGGTGTCGTGGGCGTGATCTTCGAGGTCGGCCCGTCGGGGCGTCTGTTGAGCCACAGGGTCGCGCGGCCATCGGGCAACTACGTGATCGATCGGGCGATCGGCGCGATGCTGTCATCGATGCAGTTCCCCCCGCCACCTGGGGGAAGCTTCTCGGGTGATGTTAGCGTCAGGGTCCGGTAGAGCGCTGCGTCCGGACAATCGATCGAGGCTCCGGCGCGTCTCCGCAGGATGCGGACGTCGCCGATGAGCCCTTGGGCTCAGTCGCTGCCGCGCAGGCCGGGCGTGCCGCCTTCGCCGAGGCCGCTGAGGTGAGCCTGCATGTAGAGCGGCTCCCCAAGTCTCTTCACGAGCTCGAGCTGCGTTTCCAGGAAGTCGATATGGCCTTCCTCATCCGCCATCAGTTCCTCGAAGAGCACCTTCGACGGTTTGTCGCCGACAGCGTCGCTGTGGATGGCCGCTTCCTGATAGAGCGCGCGTGCCTCGACTTCCGCCCTCAGGTCACATTCCAGGATCTCCGTAACCGTCTGGCCGATCCTCAGAGGGTCAAGCACCTGCATGTTGGGATGCCCCTCGAGAAACAGGATGCGATCGACGAAGCGGTCCGCATGCTCCATCTCCTCGATCGATTCCTCGCGCCATTTCTTGGCCAGGGCGTTGAGGCCCCAATTGTCGAGGATCCGATAGTGCAGCCAATATTGGTTGATGGCCGTGAGCTCTGATCTCAAGCCGCGATTCAGATATTCCAATACCTTGGCGTCGCCCTTCATGATCTTTCCCTGTTTCCGGCGCGGCACTGCGCCTGTGACCAGACTAGAATGATGACAGGGAAGGGCAAGGCAAGCTTCGCCTACTCGGCCGCGGTCATGGCCAAGGGCCGAGGGTGGTCGTCGTTCTGGGCGCAGCCGCCGGACGAGGGGCAGACCGCGCAGCCGACCGAAATCGTCGTGATGCGGGCCTCCGCCAGGATCTCCCGGATGGTCGGCACGCAATGACCGCACTGAGGGGCGCAACCCATGCATTTCTGCACCTGCGCCGGCGACTTCGGCATGGACAGCGGACTGTCGCCGAGCGCCTGCAGGATGGCGGCCTTGGTCAACACATTGCAGTGGCAGACGATCATGAGTCGGCCTCGATCCGCCTCAGCCGCACCACGACGTCGACGCCGACGACCTCGTATCCGGGAGGAGCCACGGGCTTGCCGGCGATTTCGACGGCCTCGGCCGGCGCATCCCACATCCTGTCCTCGCCTTCGGCGAGATAGTGATGATGCTCGCCGACGTTGGTGTCGAAGTAGGTCTTGCCGCCGCCGGTCGGCACCTGACGGATGAGCGACGCCTCCGAGAACTGCCTGAGCGTGTTGTAGACGGTGGCCAGCGACAGGTGGGCACGGGCCCTGGTCGCCTCGTCGTACAGGTCCTCGGCCGAAACATGCCGATGGCTCCGGCTGAAGAGCAGCCAGCCGAGCAGCATCCGCTGCTGCGTCGGTCGAAGCCCCGCCTCGATGAGACGGGCCTTCAGTTTCTGGACGAGGCAGCCTGATTGCGTCTCACCACTGGAGGCGAGGCGCTTGATGGCGCCATAGACATCGGTTCGCGCATTGTAGCCGAGCGCTGCGAGTGGGTCTGTCATGTCGCGTACTTTAGAAAGGCTAAAAAGTGGAGCACTTCCAATAGGTTAGCATTTCTTGATCGAAACTGTCAACTTTGACCCCAGGCTTGTCCGATCGTGAGCAGGCGCGCCCGTGCGCGTCGCTGCCAGGAAGGGGAAGCGGCGGGGACGGGGCCGCGGCCAGTGGCGGCCAGGGGAAGGGTTTCGAGCGGCAGACCGCTTGCGGCAGGTCGTGCGCGTCCCGTCGGAGCAACGACCGCCCTCTTCGCCGTGTCGCGCTCAACGTCGAATCGCGAAGGCTCCGCTCTTTGAGCACCGCGAAGCCTTCGCGTCTGCTACGCTTGGAACCGGCCCTTCAGCGCTTCGAATTTCTTGAGCTGATCGGGCAACAACTCGCGCGCCGCATCGCGCCTGACGAAGACCTTGAACATCGCCTCGCCCGCCGCATTGAAGAATTGCACGGAGCAGGAGCGTCGGCCGTGAAAGGGCCGGTCCACCAGATAGATCGCACGGCAGTTGGCGGCACGGATGTGGCCGCCGATGGGACTGTCGCCGTGGATGTTGAAATAGCCATGGCCGAACGTGCCGGGCGGCAGCGTCCCCACGATCTCGCAGACGATGTCCATGGTGTGGACAATGAACAGCACTTCGCCCCAGCTCGCGAGTTCGGTCCAGACGGCCTCGAACTGCTCGGCGGCAATGAAGATCCGCTCCTTCCTGGGCGTCAGCTCCAGCACCGCCTGCGTCGGCAGGCCCGTCTCCGAGGCGACGGCCTCGATCGCGCCGTCCGGCTTGGCGGCCAGCCTGTCCCTGGCCAGGGCAAGGCGCTCCTCCTGCGACTCCCTGATGAGCGCGGTCGCGGTCTGGGTCATGCCTGCCTCTCCTCACTCGGCCGCGATACTGGTGCGCGCGCTGGATTCGGACAGAACGGTTTCGAAGCCCTCGAACTCGGGATGGCCGAGATAGAGGCCCGAATGGCCGCCAGCGCCCTTGTGCGATTCCCGGAACTGCTCCGATCGGGTCCAGTCGACGAAGCGCTCCCGGGAAGCCCAGGTCGTGTGGGAGGAGTACAGCGTGTAGCCCTCCTTCTCCGGCCCCTTCAGCAGATGAAAGGCCATGAAGCCTTCCATCTCGTCGAGCCGCGTCTTGCGGGTCGACCAGATGCGTTCGAAGGTCTCTTCCTGACCCTTGACGACCTTGAAGCGGTTCATGGCGATGAACATCGATAGTCCCTCCTGGGGCTGCTGGTGGATGGGCTCACGGCCCGAGGGCGCGACGACCGGCGCGCCGATGATGAGAAGGTTGTTGTCGGGATCGAACAGATTGGCCTCGCGCATGCCCCATGCGCGGTTCGCCGGCGGAATCAGCCTTGGCATGCCCGTCAGCGGAAGGAGCGGGAGCAGCGGCGCGACGGCGGCATCCGCATCGGCGAGGCGGATGTAGCAGCTCTCCGCCGTCGTCAGGGGGTCCATGGCGGGCTCCGGCCTGTAATGGATCTCCGCCCAGGCCCGGCGAACGATCAGGTAGCCGTCGTCGTGCCCGATGAGGACGGTGTTGAAGCCGATCCTCCCGAAGAACGCCGCCGTGCGCTTCAGATCACGCGACGGCAGGCGGGGGATCACCCGCGTGCCGCCTTCGGCGGGATCGTGAGGACCAAGCTCCATGCGGTCAGGTTCCGAACCTGGTGGAGAATCCGAACTTCGCGGTGAAGCCCGGGCTGTAGTCGCCGTCGCGGAAACGCTTGTAGCGGATGTCGCCGATGTTCTCGAGCGTGACGAAGGCGCGGGCGTCAGGCGTGAAGGCGTAGGAGGCGTTCAGGTCGACGAGCGTGTAGGGCTTGCTCGCGGTCGCAAGCGCGGAGAGGGGCAGCCGCTTCTGGCCGTCCACGAGCGTCACTCTGCCGCCGACCGTCAGGCGCTCTTCGTAGGCGCGAATGCCCCCCGAGATCGCTATGCGGTCGGGATAGATCGACTGCAGCGGTTCGGTCGTCGTGAGATTGTCGCCGCGGACCGAGGACCCCGAGACGCCGACGAACCAGCGGCGGGCGTCATAGGTGAGTTCGGCCTCCACGCCTGTCAGCCTCGCGCGCGCCACGTTCTCGTAGGTGTAGAAGGCGTCGAGGCAGGCGCGAGGCACTGGCGATCCGCAGGGGGCGCCGGGATCGCGGTAGACGCCATCGATGAAGTCCGTGACGTCGTTGCGGAAGATCGCAACCTTGCCGCGCAGCTTGTCGCCCTTCACGACGACATCGTCGTACTTGATGTTGAGCCCGGCTTCCACGGTCCGGCCGACCTCGGGACGCAGCGCCGGGTTCGGCACGAACACGAAGGTCGCGGGCGACGGGTGCAGCCCGTCGACCAGCGTCTCCGTGATCGAAGGCGCGCGATAGCCCTCGGCGTAGGTGCCATAGAGCTGGATGCCGTCGAACAGACGCCACCCGATCGTGAGCTTGGGTGAGATCCGCGACCCGTCCGAGCGGTTGCGCCCGCCTTCCAGGCGATAGCTGTCGTAGCGCGCGGCGCCGATGAGATCGAACTGCGCCCAGCTCAGATGGGCTTGCGCGAAGCCGCCGAACACCGTCCGCCTGCCGCCCGGAGTCGTCTCGTCGCCGTTGCCGAACGGGTCGGAGGTGCGCACCTTGTCCTCGAAACCATCGAAGCCTGTCGTGATGTCCAGCTTGGCTCCGCCCAGATCGAACTTGGCGGTTTTGTGGATGTCGAAGCCGTTGGTCCGGATGCGGAAGAACCGCTGCTGGCCGATCTGGGCCGGTGTGCCGCTGATCCTGCGCTGATCGGTGTCGGTGCCCGTCGTGTAGGCGCTGGCGGAGAGGTTGAGCCAGGGGAGGTCCGGCCGCGAGATCACGTACTTCGCGCTGAAATTGTCGGTGACGACCTCGTTGTCGCGACGGATGTTCGTGGCGGTGCCCAGGCCGTTCGCGAATTCGTAGCGCTGGTACTGGCCGGCGAGCGTCAGCTTCTGTCCCTCGCCGGGCGTGAGCTCCACCTTGCCGATCGCCGAGCGCAGATCCTGGCCGCTGTCGGCGATCGTCAGGCCGGCCCCATCGCGGAAGTCTCCTGACCTGCGGTAGGAGATCCCCGCCAGCGCCGCGAACCAGTCGACGGGCCGCATGGCGCCGATGATGCTGCCGTTCCAGCCGCCCTGGCGACCGACCGTTCCGGCGCCGTTGACCTCCGCCGCGTAGCGCTCCCAGGGGCGGAGGATGTCGGAAGGACGGATCGTCTCGAAGGAGGCGACGCCGCCGATCGCGCCGGATCCGAAGATGTTCGCGACCGGTCCGCGCGTGATGTCGATCGATCGGACGAAGGCCGGGTCGAGGAAGAAGGCGCCGTTGGCATTATGCCCGGAGCGCTGGAAATTCTGCCGCGCGCCGTCGACGGTGACCGCGACGCGGCCGAAATCCTGCAGGCCGCGGATGTTGATCGATGTGGCCGGATCGTTCGGGTTCTCCTGCGTGGTCACGCCCGGCATCCGGCTGATCGAGGTGCCGATTCGCTCCGGCTGGTCGCGGCGGAGTTCCTGACGGTTCGTCACCGACACCGCGCCGAGCGCGTCGACGGCGCGCTCCTCGCGCCGCGACGTCGTGACCGTGATTTCATCGAGCTGCGTGCTCGGGGCCGCAGCCGGCGCTTGGTCCTGCGCCATCAGGTCGGCGCACCCGAGCGCGATGAGCGAAACGCCCGCGAGCGCCGCCTTGAGCCATCCTTCATTCAACACTGAACGCTGCCTGTCCGTCATCTGACGCAAAGCCCCTGCACGAAGTCTGAATTGACAAGGCTGGCTGGCGTCGAGGCGTGAGGCTTGATGCCCTCGCGCATTCCAATGCTGGCTGGCTGTACGATGTCGCCGCGACGGCAACTCGTGATTGACGCTCAGTAGCTTGGAATATTACTTGAGTCAACATCGGTCATCGTGACTTTCTCCAACGAGCTCAGAAGGTTACTTTGATTTATTACAATTCTAAAGTAAGGAGGGGCCGTTGCCTCAGCCGGATCATCGACAGAAGAAGCCGCCCTTCGCGCGGCAGCGGCCCATCGCGCCGCAGGTGGCCGAGAATTGCCCGGTCATCCCGGTCGAGACGGTCCTCAACGGGATGCGGGAAGCGGTGCTGGTCCACAACGGCGAGCACTACCGGCTGCGCCTCACCTCCAACGACAAGCTGATCCTGACGAAGTGAGGAGCGTGACGTGATGCCTGTCCGGGAAACTGATCGACGTCCCCCCCGCGTCCCGCGTCATCTGGCCGGCGGCTTCGGCGCCGCCCTGGGCGCGCTTCTGATGGCCCTGTGGCTTACGCAATGCAGCGATCCTGCGCATGCTGAACCCGGTAAGGACCGCATCGTGGCGGCAGGCGGGGTGATCACGGAGATTCTCTACGCCCTCGATGCGTCGGACCGCATCGTCGGGGTCGACTCGACGAGCCTGCATCCGCCGTCAGCGCTGAAGGACAAGCCGAATGTCGGCTATGTCCGCGCGCTCTCGGCCGAGGGTGTGATGTCGCTCAATCCGTCGAGGATCATCGCGACCGAAGGAGCCGGGCCTCCTGACGTGATGCGCCTCATCCGGGAAGCCGGCATCCCCGTCACGATGATCCCCGAGGATCATTCGGAAGAGGGTGTCGTGTCGAGGATCAATGCCGTCGGCGCGGCCGCGGGGCTCGGCGCGGAGGCGCGGCTGCTCGCTGCGGCCACCGCGGCGCGGTTCGAGAAGCTGAGCCTCCTCAGGCGCACCGTCGACAGGCCGAAGCGCGTGCTGTTCGTTCTCGCTCTGCGCGACGGACGCCCGATGGTCGGCGGCCGCAACAGCAGCGCCGACGGCATCATCCGACTGGCGGGCGGCCTCAACGCCGCCGACGCCATCGAGGGCTACAAGGCCATGAGTGACGAGGCCGTCATCGCCGCTGCGCCCGATGTCATCCTGATGATGGAGCGCGGCGGCCAATCCCCGACAGCCGGGGATCTCTTCCGCCTGCCGGCCTTTTCGGCGACCAGCGCCGCTGCGGGCCGGAAGCTCGTGGTCATGGATGGCCTCTATCTGCTCGGCTTCGGTCCCCGGACGCCGCTGGCGGCGCGCGACCTCATGGCGGCGATCTATCCCGAGAAAGCCCTGCCGCGGCTGGACGAGATGCAGCCATGACGATGAGCGCGATCTCCGATCTTGCCCCTCCTCCGCGAGGCGGCTGGCTGATGCGCCGCCTCACCGTCGTGTCGATGGCCCTCGGCGCGGCCGCGTTGGTCGTGGCCCTCGTGTCGCTCGGCACCGGAGCCGTCCGCATTCCGCCCGATCGCGTGGCCGCGGTGATGGCCGCCTCTTGGAGCGGTGACACGCAGGTCATGGCGAGCCGTGATGCGTTGGTCATCCTCAACATCCGGATGCCGCGGCTCGTCCTGGGCGCATTGGTCGGCGCGGCGCTCTCGGTCGCCGGCGCCCTGATGCAGGGCCTGTTCCGCAATCCGTTGGCGGATCCCGGGCTTGTCGGCGTATCCGCCGGGGCCGGCCTGGCGGCGGCGGCCACGATCGTGCTGGGCGAAACGCTCCTCGCCCACATTGTCGGGAAGATGCCGTTCGCCGCTCTGCCGCTCGGCGCATTTCTGGGCGGCCTGGCGACGACGACGCTCCTCTATCTGATCGCGACGCGCGAAGGGAGAACCTCCGTAGCGACCATGCTGCTGGCGGGCATCGCGCTGGGCGCGTTGGCTGGCGCGACGACGGGATTTCTCGCCTTCCTTTCGGACGACCGGCAATTGCGCGACCTGACCTTCTGGTCGCTCGGCAGTCTCGGTGGCGCGACTTGGACGAAAGTCTCCGCGATCGTCCCTGTCGTGGTTGTGCTGCTCCTCGGCATGGCCTTCCTCGCGCGCGGCCTCGATGCGCTCTCGCTGGGAGAGGCGGAGGCCTTTCACCTCGGGGTGCCGGTGCAGAGGCTCAAGGTGGCCATCATCGTCCTGACGGCGCTGGCCGTCGGCGTCAGCGTCGCCGCCGCCGGCCTGATCGGATTTGTCGGGATCGTGGTGCCGCACATGCTTCGCCTCATCGTCGGGCCCGGCCACCGTGCGCTTCTGCCGCTGGCCGCGCTCGGAGGCGCCGTTCTGCTGGTCGCGGCCGACACGATCGCGAGGATCGCCGTCGCGCCGGCGGAATTGCCCATCGGCATCGTCACGGCCGCCATCGGCGCGCCGTTCTTCCTCTGGATCCTGCTTCGTGGCGACAGGAGCCTCGCGTGACCGCACCGCTGCTCTTAGCCGAGCAAGTCCATTACCAGATCAGGGGAAGATCGATCCTGCGCGACGTTTCGCTCTCGATCGAGCCCGGCCGCATGACGATCGTCATCGGCCCCAACGGAGCGGGAAAATCGAGCCTGCTCAAGCTGCTGACAGGTGAAACGCCGCCCTCTACGGGAAATGTGCTCATCGACGGGGCGCCGGTCTCCCGCATTCCGCCCTGGCGGTTGGCCTGCAGGCGGGCTGTGATGGTGCAGGCGGCGCGCCTCGCCTTTCCCTTCACCGCACGGGAAGTGGTCGAACTCGGCGCTGCCGGGATCGGCCGGGCGGACAGGCGGGCGGCGCGCGACCTGCTCGTGTCCGAGGCGCTCGCCGTCGCCGACGTGCTGCATCTCGCCGGCCGCCATTACCAGACGCTCTCGGGCGGCGAGCAGCAGCGCGTGCAATTCGCCCGGGCCCTGGCGCAGCTCGCCGCCGGCCGAAGCATCGAGCAGCGCCAGATCCTCTTCCTGGACGAGCCGGTGTCCAGCCTGGACCTCAGGCATCAGCTCGCGCTGCTGGATGCGGCCCGGTCGCTGACGCAGAAGGGAATTGCGGTCCTCGCGGTCTTGCACGACATCAACCTGGCGTTCGGCTATGCCGACCATCTCGTGGTGATGCACGAGGGCAGCGTGGTCGCTCAGGGTGATCCGAAAGCGGTCGTCACGGATCGATTGCTCGAGGAAGTCTTCGGCGTGTCTCTCAGACTGAGGTCGACGCCGCCGGAGGCGACGCCGTTCCTGCTGCCGCAGACCCACCGACCGGCCGCTGGCCGTGCAGCCTGACATCGCCCATCAGGGCGCCCAGCGTCATTTCCTCGAGCGGCTGGAAGAAGCCGCGGTGAGCCTGAAACAGCACTTTGGAAATGCGGGCGTCCACGGTCGTCCAGGGCAGGAAGCCGGCGGGGCAGTCGTTCGGCTCGAAGGCGCGCACGATCGAAGCGAGCGTGATCGACCCTGGGTCGCGCATCAGCCTGACGCCGCCGCTGCGTCCACGCAGCGCCTCCAACAGGCCGGTGCCGCCCAGCGCGTGCACGGTCTTCTGGACATTCAACGGCGTGATGCCGGTGCGGGAGGCAATGTCGCTCGCACGCAGAAGCGCCGGCCGAACCTCGGCGAGCGCGAGCAGGATCTGGATCGCGTCGACGCTCTGCCGATTGAGCCACATCCTCTAGGCTTCTAGCGCTTCGTGCCCGAAACCGCCACCACGCGATGACGGGAACGGATCGGCGTCACTTGCCGATGCGATTGCTCTGATCGCTGATCACAAGGGCATCACTCAAGCTCAGCCGAACGCGCGCTCATCGACCAGGTTACCGCCATCTGCCTCGTCTGGGTGAACCGCTGGCTCGTGACGAAAGGTGCTTAGCGCATGCCGCGTCGGATGCTTCCTGTCGACAAGCTCTCCATGATCATCGGGGAGCGAGGGCCTTCCGATCAGGTAGCCTTGGACTTCGGTGCAGCCCAGCTTCCGCAGGAAGCGCAGTTGAGCGGTCGTTTCGACGCCCTCGGCCGTGATGGACATCCCGAGTTGTCTCGCAAGGCGCACGATGGCCCTGACGATCGCAGCGGTGTCCGTCTTCTCGATGTCGGCCGTGAACGAGCGATCGATCTTGATCTTGTCGAACGGGAACCGCCGCAGATAGCTGAGCGACGAGTAGCCGGTGCCGAAGTCGTCGAGGGCTATGCGGACGCCGAGGTTGCGTAGCGCCTTGATCGACGATCCGACATCGATGTCCTCGCCGATGAGGACCGTCTCGGTGATCTCGAGCTCAAGTCGGTCGGGCCGGAGGCCGGATGAGGCAAGCGCGGAGGCGACCGTTGCCAGAAGGCTTCCGTCGCGAAACTGGATCGCTGAGATGTTGACGGATACGCGCCTCTCCGAGTCGCTCCAGCGGCTCGCTTCGTGACAGGCCTCGCGCAGCACCCATTCGCCGATCGGGATGATGAGGCCGCATTCCTCGGCGAGCGGCACGAAGTCACCGGGCGACACGAGCCCCCGGGATGGATGGCGCCAGCGCACCAGGGCTTCCATCGCGCTCATCTTGCCAGAGCCCAGATGACGGATGGGCTGGTAGTGCACTTCGAGCTCGCCGCGGCCAAGGGCGCCCCTCAGATCCAGCTCCAGCAGGTGTCGGGCCTCAATCAGTGCGTCCATCGACGACTGATAGAACTTGTATGTCGAACGTCCCTCCGCCTTGGCGCGATAGAGAGCGAGGTCGGCCTTCTTGAAGAGACTGTCGCCGTCCTGAGCATCGCGGGGGGTGAAGGCGACACCGACGCTGGCGCCGGATGCCACGCGCTGGCGACGGCTATCCAGCTGCATGGGTTCAGCCAGCGTCTGGACGACGGTATCGGCCAGCGCGGTCAGCTCGCGTTCGCAATTCGCCGCGTCCGAAACGAAGCGCAGGATGGCGAATTCGTCGCCGCCCAGGCGCGCGACAGTGTCGTCCGAGCGTGCCACGCCGCACAGACGATGGGCCACCTCTCTCAGCATGAGGTCGCCTGCCTGATGACCGAGTGTGTCGTTGATCGTCTTGAAGCGATCGAGGTCGACGAGAAGCAGCGCGGCAGCACCTCCTTCCGCGGCGCTTCGCGTCACGGCTGTTTCCAGACGCTCGAGCAGAAGCGTGCGGTTCGGGAGATCCGTCAGGCTGTCATGTCGCGCCATATGCTCGACGCGCAGCTCGGCTTCTCGCCTCTTCGTCGTGTCCATGTGGGTGCCGACGATCCGCAGGGGTCGTCCGTCCCGGTCGCGCGAAACGACCTTGCCGCGGGACAGGACCCAGCACCAGCCGCCATCCTTGCGCCGGAGCCGATGCTCGCATTCGTAGGCGTCTGTATGGCCATCGAGATGCTGGTTCATCAGGCTGAGCGCTCGCTCGCGGTCCTCCGGATGGACCAATGTCTCCCAGACGCGGACATTGTTCGGAAACTCGCCCATCTGATAACCGAGCATGGTCATCCATTGATGCGAGAACTCCGTCGCCCCTGAGGCAATGTTCCAGTCCCAGAGACCATCGCTTCCGGCGTCCAGCGCCAAGGCGAGACGCTCTTCGCTTGCCCGCAGGGCCGCCTCGCTCTTCTGCAGCAGCAATTCCGAGCGGCGCCTGTCGTCGACGTCCGCCAGGGTGCCAACCCATTCCCGGACAGACCCCTCTGCATCCACGAGCGGAACGGCCTTGATCGAGCACCAGCGATCTTTGCCGCTGACATGCAGGACGCGGTACTCGATGTTGCACGGAATTTTCTTGTGGACGCTGTCCAGCCAGGTCGCGACGACGCGCTCCCGATCCTCGGGATGCACGGCATCGAGCCAACCATCCCCCTTGTAGTCGTCGCCAGCCTGACCGCTGAACGCCTCCCAGCCCTGGGCATCGGTGATGGATCCATCGGGCCCGGCGCGCCAGACGATGGCTGCGCTGGCTTCGATCAAGGCGCGATAGCGTCCTTCGCTTTCCACCAATGCCTTCTCGCGGTTCTTGCGCTCAGTGATGTCCCGGATGAACGCGTTGAAGGCCACGACGCCATCCACGTCCGTCTCGGAGATCGTGATCTCGATCGGAATGACGCAGCCGTCCTTGCGGCAGGCGGTGAGCTCGAGTCGCTTGCCGATCACGTTTCGCTCGCCGGTCTGCAGCGCGCGGTTCATGCCTGTCTGATGGCGCGCCCGTGCATGCGGCGGAATGATCGTGCTGGTCAAGTTTCGCCCGATGACCTCGTCCGAGGACCAGCCGAAGATCACTTCGGCCGCCGCATTCCAGCCTGTGATGTTGCCTTCGGAATCGACCGCGACAAAGGCATCCTGTGCGGCGCTGAGGATGGCGCGGCTGCGGGCGGCGCTGGCGCGCAGATCATGCTGCGTGCGCAGGATGTCGGTGACGTCCATCATGACGCCGAAGATCGCCTTGATCCCGGAGGCCCCGTCGCGCTCGCAGACCGCGCGGACGAAGACCTGTCGGACTTCGCCACCGGGGCGAATGATCCGAGCCTGGTAGGAGAAATCCTCGCCCGTCTCCAGCGCCTCCAGGAAGCAGGAGTTGACGCGCTCGCGATCGTCGGGGTGATGAGCGGCAACGGCAGCCCGGCGATCGGGGCGGAAGTCGGCGGGGTCCCGGCCGTGGATCCGGTAGATCTCGTTGGACCACCGGATGTGGCCTCCCGGATAGGCAACGCTCCAGTGTCCGACCTGCGCGACCTGTTCTGCAAGGGAGAGGAGGCGCTTCTGCTCCAGAAGCAATTCCTCACGCAGCCTGCGATCCACCATCTCCAGTTCAAGCTTCACGGTTGCGCTGTGAAGCCGCAGATGCGCGACGATGACCTGCGAAAGTTCCTGGAGCTGCTGGATCTGGCGAGCCGTGATGCGGCGAGGCCGCGTGTCGATCACGCACAGGGAGCCTACACGGATCCCCTCGCTCAGGATCAATGGCGCTCCCGCATAGAACCGGAGGCCCGGCGAGTCCTGGACAAGAGGGCTCTGGCAAAACCGCTCGTCTTTCGCGAGGTCGGGAACGACAAACGGATCGTCGGACTGGATGACGTTGTCGCAGAAACCGATGTCCCTGGGAACATCCGCCGCATCGAGGCCGCAGTTGGCCTTGAACCAGATGCGCCGCTCGTCGACGAAGGTCACGAGAGCGATCGGTACATCGAAGATGGCTTTCGCGGCGCGACATACGGCATCAAAATGTGCCTCTGCAGGCGTTCCGACGATCCGGAGGGCATGGAGTGCGTGGAGCCTTGCGTTCTCGTCGCAGGTCATTCTTCTCACCGTTCAGGTCGACAGCGCCTGAGCGCATCTCTCGGGGAGCATGTAACATTTACATGTTAACTCACGATAAATTCCATACTGTATTAACGGAATGGATGATCGTTCAAACCGCTCCTTGTTCAAGCAATAGATTGCAGGATACAGCTAAATTTATTGCGATACAAAGCCAATTAAACAGTCGTTAAATCGACAATCTGTCACTATGTTGCTATATGACTTTGGATCTTGTAGGGCGCATGCCTCTGCGTCCGATGCGCCTCAATCCGCAAGGTCCGCTTCTGCAGATCGACCGCTGCAACGGGTTTACAGCGGCGGTGGCGCTCACTGCAGTACTTGGCTGAAATCGCTGTGATGTTCGATCCGGGGTCTTGATGGTGCATTGCCGTCGCCAGCCGCGAAGGTTGCTGCTCGGCGCAGGGATCTTTACGGGAGCGTCACATCGCAATCCGTCGAGCGCTGCAGCGCCGTCGCGAGAACTTGCGGGCGCAGGCGGAGCCCTGCATCGGGCGTCGCCGCTCGAGCAGGCTACCGTCCGAGCGCTTGCGCCGCCGCTTCGACCGCGTGGGGCGGGCTCGTGAGCAGCAGGATGGCCGGCGGCAGGCTAAGGCCCTCGGCCACGCGCGCCATCGAGGCCTGCGCCAGGACCACGACATCCTTCGTGTCCGCGGCGGCGGCGATGGCGCTCGCGAGCAGGCGATCATGTTCCCCGCGATCACCGGCGATCAGCGCCTCGTATGCGCCGGGGATGACCTGGGACGAGAGGGCGATCTCGCGGCCGAGCCTCGTAGCGGTGGCTGCAATGAGGTCGGTCGTGGGCCGGAGGGTCGTGCCGAGCGTCGCCAGCACGGCGATCTTTCCGCCCCGCGCCACGGCCTGCTCGGCCATCGCCGCGTCGACGCGCAGCACCGTCCGGCCGAGCGCGTCGCGCGCCACGTCGCAGAGCGGCCCGATCGACGAGCAGGCATTCATGACGAGATCCGCGCCACGGTCGCCCGCGATCCTCACGTAGTCGAGGAATCGCGGCGCGACCGCGCCGAGATCGCCGCCATTTTCGGCGAGTTCCCCCAGGATCGAATCGTCCAGCAGATTGAAGACCGAGACGCCCGGCATCCGCTCGCGCAGCAGGCGTGGGAAGAGATCGACCGTCGCGGGCGAGGTATGGATCACGCCGATTCGCGGGGTTGCGTCCTTGCTCATGGAGCCTGCTCCTCTACGGCCTCGGACAGGATGAGCCGCGCACCAGCGCCCTCGATCCAGCTGCGGACCTCTGCTGGAGCATCGGGCGTGGTGACGAGGCAATCGAGATCGCCGACACGCGCGAAAGGCGCCACGCGGCGGGATCCGAACTTGTTGGCGTCGGCGAGCACCGCGGTGCGCTGCGCCGCGCCGATCATCGCCCGCTTCACCGACGCCTCGTAGGGATCGGCGCTCGTCAGCGCGCCGCCCACCTCGATGGCGGCCGCGCCGAGGAAGGCCCAATGGGCGTTGATCTCGGCCAGTTCGCGCTCCGCCTGCGGTCCGATGAGGCTCATGGAATCGGGCACCAGCCTGCCGCCGATCAAATAGGTGGCGACATGGGGCGCGGCCGCGAGCAGCGTCGCGGCGGGCAGGCTGTTCGTCACGATCGTGAGGTCGGCGATGCCGGCGAGCAGGGGTGCGAGCGCGAGCGCCGTGGTGCCCGCGTCGAGGATCACGACCTGGCCCGGCTCGACGAGGCCGATCGCCGCCCGTGCGATCGCGGCCTTCGCAGCCTCCTGGCGCCGCTCCCGTATCGGCGGCAGCGGCGATGACGCGCGCAGCACCGCGCCGCCGAACACCATGTCGGCGACGCCCTCGGCCGAAAGCCGCTTGATGTCGCGGCGGATCGTTTCCTCGGAGACGCCGAACCGCTTCGCTTCCTCGGCCACGCGCAAGGCGCCGTTCTCCGCGAGCCGCTTGCGCAGCACCCGCGCCCGCTCCGCGCCGAGCATGCTGGCCGCCGCCGCGCTCATGCCCGGCCCGCGCTCATCAGGTAGGTCTGCATCTTCTCGGCGACGCAGGCCTCGACGGCGGCGCGGGCTCGCGCGAGATCGTGGGGCGGGAGCGCGCGCGCCTGCGCATCGGTCAGGCGCTCGCTGCGCCCGAGCGCGGTCAGCATGGCGTGCTCGAGGTCGGTTGCGATATTGACCTTGCTGATGCCGCCGCCAGGCAGGCGCACGGCGGCCTGGATCATCTCGGGCGGCACGCCGGACCCGCCGTGGAGCACGAGATGCACCGGTGTCCGGGCGCGGATCGCCTGGAGCCTGGCGAGATCGACGCGCGGCTGGCGCGTCGTGTAGTGCCCGTGCGCCGTGCCGACCGCGACGGCGAGGGCATCGACGCCGGTCTCGGCCACGAACCGCCCGGCCTCCTCCGGATCGGTGAAGGCCTCCTCGTCGTCGTCGGTCTCGATGAAGTCGGTCGTGCCGATCTTGCCCAGTTCCGCCTCGACCGACACGCCGCGGGCATGGGCGTACGCGACGATCTCCCGCGAGCCGGCGACGTTGAGGTCGAACGACTCGGCCGACTTGTCGATCATGACGGAGGTGAAGCCGGCATCGATCGCCGCGGCGATGACCGGCAGTTCGAAACTGTGATCGAGGTGAAGCGTCACCGGCACGGTGATGCCCAGCTCCTTGATCTCATCCGCGAGCGTCCTCGCGAAGGCCGCCGGCGTCACCTCGTAGCGGGCGAGCTCCCGCTGCGAGATCTGCACGATCAGCGGCGAGCGCAGGCGCTCGGCCGCCGCCAGCACGGGCCGGATCATGGGCGTGACGCGCGGCGAGAAGGAGCCGAGCGCATAGCCTCCCCGTTCCGCGGCGGTGAGCGCCTGTTTCAACGTCAGGAGCTGCGGCTTGGCGTCCATCGCGTCATTCCTTTGGTTGCCCGGTTGCGACGGCGGCCGGCGATCGGCCGCCGGTCGACGACGTCAGTAGCTCGGAAGCTCCGGCAGATCGACGCCCGAGAACTTCTTGAAGATCTCGTTGAGCTCGCCGTTGTTGCGGGTGTGGTAGATGAAGGTGTTGACCCACTTGAGCAGGTCGACATTGCCCTTCTTCGTGCCGATCGCGATGTGCTGCCAGCCGAGGCTTAGCTTCTTCTCGTAGTTCGCGCCGGGCTGGAGCCGGTTCGTCTGGGCCGGGATCAGGAAGCCGGTCGCGGTCGCGTCGACCTGCCGCGTCATCAAGGCCTGGATGGTCGAGGCGTCATTGTCGAAGCGCATCATCTGCACGCCCGGCGCTTTGGCCACGACGAGCGGATCCTGGATGGCGCCGCGCACGACGGAGACCTTCTTGCCCTTCAGGTCCTCGAAGCTTTTGATGCTGGTGGCCGCCGGCGCCATGATGATGCTCTCCTGCGCCGCGTAGGGGTTGGAGAACCAGAGCTGCAGGGCGCGCTGCGGCGTCACCGTCAACGTCGCCATGACGAGGTCGGCCTTGCCCGTCAGGATGAAGGGAATGCGGTTCTGGCTCGTGACCGGAACGATCTCGAGCTGCACGCCCATGTATTTCGCCAGCAGCCTTGCGGTCGCCACGTCGATGCCATCCGGCTGCATGCCGCTGTCGAGCATGCCCCAGGGCGGGTTGTTGGTGTCGATCGCCACGAGGATCTTGCCGCGTTGCACGATCTCCTCGGTGGTCTGCGCCTGCGCCGCCGGGCTCGCCAGTCCGAGCGCCGCGGCGATCGCGAAGGCTGCTCCCTTGATCCAAGTTCTCATGTCCGTTCCTCCTGTTGTTATGGTTCAGGCGATTGCGCGATGTGATCAGGCCGGTGCCGGATGTCCGATGCGGGCGTTGAGCACGACCTCGAGCCGGCCGGCCGCCCAGGTCAGCGGGAAGCAGAGCGCGAAGTAGATGGCCGCCGCGGTCAGGTAGACCGGGATCGGCTTGAAGGTGAGGTTGTTGACGTATTGCGCCGCCTGCGCGAGCTCGGTGAAGCCGATGATGCTGGCGAGCGACGTGTTCTTGATGAGCTGCACGAGGAAGCCCACGGTCGGCGGGATCGCCAGGCGGAAGGCCTGCGGCCAGACGACCAGGCGGAGCGTCAGGAACCGCGGCAGGCCGAGCGCCGCCGCCCCCTCGGCCTGGCCCGCTGGGACGGCCTCGATCGCGCCGCGCCAGATCTCGCCCAGATAGGCCCCTGCATAGAGCGAAAGGGCGATCGTCACGGCGACATAGGGGTTCTGGTCCCGCCCGTAGAGCGCGAGCCCGAAGAACACGAGGAAGAGCAGGGTCAGCAGCGGGACGCACTGGAACAGCGTGATCCAGCCGAAGGCGAGCCAGCGCACCATCCGCGACCGGGCGGTTCGCATGGCCGCTAGCAGCAGGCCCAGCACGCTGCCGCCGAAGAAGCCCACGAGCGAGAGCAGTACGGTCCAGCGCGCCGCCGCCAGGAGATAGAGGAACTCGGCCTCGCCGTAGGGACGGATCATCGCGCCGTCCCCCGGACTGCCGCCCAGCGTTCGAGGCCGGCGAACAGGATCTTCAGCGCTAGCGCCATCGCGAGATAGATCGCGGCGACCAGGATATAGACCTCGAAGGGCCGAAAGGTCTCGGTCTGGATGATGTGGCCCCGCGCGGTCAGTTCCTCGGCCGAGATCGTGCTGATGATCGAGGAGCCGAGCATCACGAGCACGAACTGGCTGCCGAGGGCGGGAGCCGCCTGCCGCAAGGTGGGGAAGAGCACGACATGGCGGATGATCTGGGGCGTGCGCAGCGCGAGCGCCCGCGCCGCCTCGATCTGGCCGCGCGGGATCGCCATGACGCCGGCCCGCACGATCTCGCAGACATAGGCTCCGCAATTGATGCTCATGCCGATCAGCGCTGCGGCGACGGGGGACAGCGACAGGCCGAGGCTCGGCAGGCCGAAGAAGATGAAGAAGAGCTGGATCAGGAACGGCGTGTTGCGGATCGCCTCGACGTAGCAGCGCACGAGGCGGCGCGACATGGGTCCCCCGAAGCTCGCGAGAAGAGCGCAGGCGGTCCCGATCGTGAAGCCGATGACGATGCAGGCGGCGGTCAGTTGCAGCGTCAGCCAAGCTCCGCCGATCAGGAGATCGGCCGCGGCAAGCACGGGTTTGAAGTTCAGCGTCGGCACAAGCCTCGCTCCACAAAGAATCACGAGGGACCGCATTCAATACTGATTAATCCCACGTACTCCCACATTCTCTAACATGGGTTCCGGGGTCAAGCGCAAATCTCGGCCACTTGTCGGGGGCGTACGCCCCGAGCTGAGCGCACGCGCCGGCATGGACGGGCGCGCGGCAATTTCCGTCGAATGGTCGAGGGGGAGGGCGCGGCCTTGGCCCTCAGCGCTCTCTTGGCTGGTCTGGTCGTCGCCGATGCATCGGCAGGCGGTCCTGTCCGCCGGCACCGATCTCCGCCGAGGCCCCGGCGCTTGTGCCGACCGTCACTCCACGGGGATGCGGTTCGCCTGCATGAGCCCCTTCATGTAGCCGACCGTGAAGATCATGCCGTTGGCCTCGTAGCCGACGTTGATCCCGTGGACCGGTCCATCGTGCTTGGGATCGCCGTCCATGGCGGGCGCATGATCCGGACGGATGGGCCCGTCGAACCCGATCTCGCGATAGGCCTCGAAGGTGGCGGCCATGTCGGTGTCGCCGTCGTCGGGGAAGGTTTCGGCGAAGCGGGACGCGTCGCCGCGCACGTCGCGGACATGGACGAAGGCGATCTGCCCGGCGCGGCCGAAGCGGCGGATCAGCGTGGGCACGTCCTCGCCCATGGTGCGGAAGCTTCCCTGGCAGAAAGTGAGGCCGACCGCGGGACTGTCGGCCATGGCGATCGCCTCGGCCATGGCGTCGGCGCTGGTGAGCACCCGGCCGATGCCGCGCAGGGAAGGCACGGGCGGATCGTCGGGATGAAGGCCCAGCCGGACGCCGGCCTCCTCCGCCGCAGGCGCGACAGCGCGGATGAAATAGCGGAAATTGTCCCAGATCCGCTCCGGCTCGATCACGCCAATGTCCGTCGGACCCAGCTTCTCGGCCTCCGCCGCGTCGAAGGCCGTCACCAGCGCGCCGCCCCGGGTGGGCACCGCCGTGGCGGTCCTGTGCCAGCCGATGCCGACCATGAAGTTGAGGCAGAGCAGCGGAATGCCCGCCTCGCCCATCGCCGCCAGCATCCGGCGATAGAGCGCGATATCCTCGTCGCGGCCGGGCAGCCCGCGCTTGATGCGGCCCATGTCGAACTGATCGCCCTCGAGCCCGACGATCCGGAAGCCGCCCTCGGCATAGATCCGGACCGACTCCTTCAGGCTTTGCGCATCGTGGGGCGGCGGGCGGCCCGTCAGCTCCGGCGCCAGCTTGGCGATCGCGTGGCACACGCCCATCTGGCGGGCGAGCGCCCAGCGGCGGTCCGGCGTGGGGGGCAGCATCATGGAAAGCCGCATCGTCCGACCTTTCTCAAAGACCCATGCCGCCGTCGACCGGAATGGCGGCGCCGGTGATGTAGCGACCGGCGTCCGAGCAGAGCAGCAGGGCCGTCCCGGCGCAGTCCTCGGGCAGGCCGAAGGTGCCGGCTGGCACCTTCGCCAGCACCCGCTCGCGATAGGCCTCGTCCGCCAGCACCGCCGCGTTTCGCCCCGTGACGATGACGCCGGGCTGGATGACGTTGCAGGTGACGCCGCGCCCCGCAAGCTGCCGGGCGAGGTTGCCGACCATGTTCGTCATCGCGGCCTTGAGTCCGGCGTAGATCAGCATGTCGGGATGCGGCTTGTGCTCCTGGACGCTGCCGATGGCGAGCAGGCGCCCCCAGCCGCGCTCCGCCATGGCCGGGACGAAGGCCTTGATCAGGCGATGCCCGGCCTTCAGGTTGACCGCGACCTGCCGGTCGAAGGCCTCCGGCGAAATGCCGTGCCAGGGCTGGCGCACTTCGATCGCGGCGTTCAGCACGAGGATATCGAGTCCGCCGAAGGCCTGCTCCACGGCGCCGATGAGCCGTTCGAGGGCCGCATCCTCGCCGATGTCGGCATCGATGCCGATCGCGCCACGGCCGAGCCCTGCGGCCGTCTCTTCGGTCCGGCCGAGGCCGTTGAGGGCGACGCGCGCCCCGGCCGCCGCCAGCGCTCCGGCGATGGCGAGGCCGATGCCGGCATCGCCGCCGGTGACCAGGGCGCGGCGTCCATCGAGGGCAAACCGGGGCATCGCAGGTCCAGAAGTGACGAGCGGACCGTCAGTCATGGTCCTCTCGCCTCATCCAGGCCTCCGCAATCTCCGTCAGCACCGCCGCCGCATCATCACCGCGCGTCACGACGGCGTGCAGGCGCCCGGCCGCGTAGTTCTGGAAGGCGTGGAAGCCAGGATGGTTGGGCCGCACGTAGGGGCTTTCCGCGCTCGCCGCCAGCGCGGTGAAGAAACCGCCGACGCGCGCGTCGTTGGCACCGCTCCGCCAGGCCGCGCGCTGCGCCGGCTGGCCGCCGAAGGCGGCGTAGAGCGTCGTCTGCACGGTCTCCGAGGCGAGCCAGAGGGCATGACGCGCCGCCAGCGCTGGCTCCCGCGAATGGGCCGAAACCCCGATCCCGGCGCCGCCCAGGATGGCGCCGCTGCCATCGCCACAGGGTATGGCGTGGAAGGCGAGCGGGTGTGGCGCGTAGCCCGTCATCCCATAGGTGCTGTACCCATACGTGAACGGCACATAGGCGATGGAATCCGCGCCGGCCATGCGGTTGAGGAGCGCCACCGGATAGGTCTCGAAGCACCAGTCGTCGACATGTCGGGCGAGCTGTCCGAGACGGTCGAGCGCCCACAGCGCGGTTTCACGGTCGAGCGGCTCCCGCCCCGTCGCCTGAAAAGCGGGGAAGCCGCGTGCGGCGCAGATGCTGAGGAAGGCGCCCCAGATCCCGGTCGGGCGCATCGGCATGGCCACCTTGCCGGTCCGTCGGGCAAGGCTCACCACGGCATCGAGGTCGGCGGGAAGCGGCTCCGACAGGGCGGCCAGCAGGTCGGGCCGCGAGGCGGCCGCGTGGGTCGCGACGTCGAGCGGGAGGGCGGCCTGCCGCCCGCCGATGCGGAAGGCGTCGAACAGCGGGCCGATCGTGCCCGCGGCGCAGGCGGCGAGGTCCTCCGCCGGCAGCAGCGTCTCGAGAGGCATGACCCAGCCCGCCTCGATCGCTTCGCCGGCGAAGGGATAATCGAAGACGAAGAGGTCGTAATCGTCGAGATAACGTTGCAGCGGCTCCTCGCCGAACGACCAGAGCGACCGGGCCGTCCAGGTCACGCGCTCGTCGGGATGGAAATCCTCCCAGACCCGGCCGAGCGCGGCGAGCGGCGCGAAGCCGCGGGTGTGGCCCCAGGTCAGGCCCTTCAGCTCCTTCATGCCGCGGCCTTCCGCCCGGTCACGGCGGCGATCGTCGCCTTGAGATAGCCGATGGTGAAGGCGCGGGCGGCGAAGCCGCCCATCGGATGGTGATAGGGCGTCTTGGAGGCGGACAGCTCGGTGCGCCATTCGACGTCCATGTCGATCTGCGGCACGTGCCCCGGGATCATGACGCCGTTGAAACCAACCTCGTCGAGCGCGCTGATGAGGGCGATGGGATCGTAGTCGGCGTCGTCGACGAAGCTTTCGGTGAAGGCGGGGACGGTCCCCCGCGTCGCCTGGAAGTGGACGTAATGCAGCTTGCCGAGGGGTCCGAAGTGACGGATGGCGGCCACGAGATCCTCGCCCATGGCGCCCCAGTTTCCGAGGCAGAAGGTCAGTCCATGGGCGTCGCTCGGCTGGATCGCCAGCGCCTTCTCGATGTTGGCCCGGGAGCGCATCAGGCACGGGAGGCCGCCCAGCCGTTCCACCGGCGGGTCGTTCGGATGGATCGAGAGCTTCACGCCCTCCGCTTCCGCCGCCGGCAGGACGCGGCGGATGAAGTAGGCGTAATTGTCCCAGAACTCCTCTTCGGAATACTCGCGGTCCGCGATGAGGGGCGCGTCGCGCATGAGTGCGAGGTCGAAGGCCGTCGCCTTGGCGCCGCCCCTGATGCGGTTGGCGTAGGTCGAGCGCCAGACGCCGTTGATCATCCAGTTATAGCCGAGCACCGGGATGCCGGCCCGCCCGACCGCCTGGATGATCCGCTTGTAGGCTTCGATCTGCTGGTCGCGTCCGTCCTTGCCGAGGATGATCTTGTCATAGAAGTGCGCGGATACGCTCTCGAGCGCGAAGAGCCGTAGCCCATGCGCCTCGCAGCGCGTCCGCACGGACAGGAGCTCCTTGAAGCTCGCGGCATCGGGCGTGGGAAAGGTGGTGGACCACAGGATCGTGTCGTCGATGCCGAGCTGCTTCATGAAGCGGAGCCGGTCCTCGGTGGGCGGCCAGAAGGTCGCCATGGCCGTGCGCATGGGCAGCCTCGCCCAGTCGTGCCGCGGCGGGATCGTTTCGATGGCGGTCATGGAGCGATGGTCTCCTGCAATCCTGTGTAGAGCGGCGCCCCGGCGGCGGCCGGCGCGAAGGACAGAATCTCGCCCCGGCCCGCCTCGGTCACGACCAGGCCCAGGCGGCCCGAGGGGTCGAAGGCGCAGTTGGTCGGGTTCGGTCCGGGCGTGGCCCACGACGCAAGGGTTGATCCGTCCGGAGCCAGGCGGCGGATCACGCCCTGGCCATAGACCGCGACATGGAGGACGCCGTCCCGGTCATGGGCCATGCCGTCGGGACCGATCGGCCCGCCGGCGACGGCGAAAGGCTGCGGATTCTGCCAGGCGCCGTCCGCCCAGCCGCCGCGCCAGAGCCGGTGGCGGTAGGTTTCGGCGATCACGAGCTGCGCGCCGTCAGGCGTGAAGGCAAGGCCATTCGGGAAATAGAGTCCGTCAGCGACAAGCGCCGGGCCTTCGCCCGGCCGCCAGTGCCAGACCTTGCCGGTCGGCTCCTGCCGGCTGTTGCCCGGGCAAGTGAAGAGGAGTTCGCCAGCGGGACCGAAGGCGAGGTCGTTGGGACGATCGAGCCCGTCGGCGGCGACGACCGTCTCGGTGCTGCCGTCGCTCGGGTCGAAGCGGCGGATGGCGTCCGCGGCGGCGTCGCAGAACCAGGCGCGTCCGAGATGGTCGAAGGCCAGGCCGTTGGGCTCGCCTCCGACCGGGAAACGCTCGATGCCGCCATCATCGATCCGCACGAGCACGCCCCCTTTCAGCTCCACGCACCAGAGGGCGCCGTCGGGAGCGAAGGCCGGACCTTCCGGGAAGGCGAGGCCCTGGGCGATCACGACGCAGGGGGGAGGGGACGGATCGGGCATCATGAGGGCCGGCGGCTATTGCCGCGGAATGCCGAGATCGCGGATGAGCTTCGTCATCCGGGTGATCTCGGCTTCGTAGAACGAGGCGAACTCGCTCTGGGAGGCCGATGGGGCCGGCTCGATCCCGGCCTCGAGAAGGCGCCTGGCGATGCCGGGGTCCCGGACGATCGCGGTCGCTTCGGCGAAATAGCGGTCGACGATCGCCTGCGGCGTTCCGGCGCGCACCATCAGCCCGTGCCAGCTTCGGAAGTCGACCTCCGGACCAAAGCCCTGCTCGCGGGTCGTCGGCACGTCGGGGAGAAGGGCGATGCGGTTCGCCTGCATCACGCCGAGCACGCGCATGCTGCCGGCGTCCCTATGGCCCTTGATGGTCCCGTCGACCGGCGTGAAGGTGCCGTCGACCGTGCCCGACAGCATGTCGTTCAGGATCGGCGCGGTGCCGCGATAGGGCAGCATCTGCGGTTCGAAGCCGGCGGCGCGCGCGAAGAGCTGTGCGGCCAGGAAGCCGGATGTCCCCTGGCCGCCGTGGCCCAGCTTGATGTCGCCCGGATTGGCCTTGCCATGGTCGATCATCTCTTTCAGCGTCCGCCAGGGCCGGTGGCTGCCGACGACCACGACGACCGGCAGGCTGCTGATCTGCGTGATCATCGTCACGTCCTTGAGCGGCTCGTAGCCGATGTCGATCAGGGCCGGATTGGTCGACATGGTGATCGGCGCGAAGCCGAGCGTGTAGCCGTCGGCCGGCGCCCGCAGCATGCCGAGCGTGGCGAGGTTGAACGAGGCTCCCGGCCGGTTCTCCACGACGACCGGCTGGCCGAACCGCGTCGCCAGGGCCTCGCCGAGCACGCGGGCGACGAAATCGATGGCGCTGCCCGCGGGGGCGCCGTTGATGAAGGTGATCCGCCTGTCCGGCCAGGTTTGGGCGCCGGCCAGGCGGGGCTGGAGCGCGACGGTTGCCGCCATGGCGGCGAAGGAGCGGCGCGAGATGAGTCTCATCGGTCAATTCCTCCTCTTGGGGCGACTGCGTCGCCGCGCTTCTCACCACTCAGAAATAGCCGCCCTTCTCGGTGATCTGATCCAGCGTCTCGCCGTCGGCGACCCACTGGAAGATCTTCTTCTCGTTCGCGAGGATCTCCTCGGCGCGCTCCAGCACGGCCATGGCAAGCCTGCGCGGCACGACGATCACGCCGTCCATGTCGGCCAGCACGATGTCGCCGGGCCTGACCAGGGTCGTGCCGAACTTGATCGGCTGCTGGTAATGCGAGATCAGGCAGCGGCCGAGCGAGCCGTTCGGGCTGCGGTACTTGTAGTAGATCGGGAAGTCCTTCTGCAGGATCTGGGTCGTGTCGCGGATGCCGCCGTCGATCACCGCGGCGCGGATGCCGCGCCCCACCGCCGTGGCCGTCATCACGCCGCCCCAGGCCGTCGATTCCATGTCGCCCGACGTATCCCACACGACGAAGCTGTCGGCGCCCATCTGCTCCAGCATCTGGGTGCGGAAGGTGAGTTCGCCGGTGATCTTGGTGTTGGGAGCGCTCTTCACGGTGAAGGCGATGCCCGCCACGGTCCGTTCGGGCCGCAAGGGCTGCAGATAGCCGGGAAGAGTCTGGTCGAGCAGGCAATGCTCGCGCAGCACGTCGCTGACCGCGCCCGTGTAGAGCTTTTCGTAGCGTGAGAGCAGCTCCGCGTTGGGAATGGGCAGGTCGACGATCTCGACCAGCTCGCGATCGGCGATCAGCTTCTCGAGCTTCATCATCCGCGCCTCGCGCTGCAGGGCCCCTGTATCGGCGCCGTTGGTATGGCCGGTCATCGTTCGATCTCCATCATGGTCGGGTGCGCAACGGGTGCCATCGGCTCAGCCCTTGACGGCGCCGGCCGTCATGCCGGCGGCGATGTGGCGCTGCAGCGCGAAGGTGGCGATCAGCACGGGGCTGAGCGCGATCGTGGAGGCCGCCATGATCTGCGGCCATTCGATGCCGGTGTCGCCGACGAACTCGGCGATGATGGTGGGGAGCGTGCGCGCCTCGCGGCTCGTGAGCGTCAGGGCGAAGAGGAACTCGTTCCAGCTGCCCACGAAGATGAAGACGCTGGTGGCGGCGAGCCCGGGCGCCATCAGCGGCAGCGTGATCTTGGTCACGGCCTGCCAGCGCGAGGCGCCGTCCACCATGGCGCAATGCTCGAGCTCTTCCGGGATGGCGTCGAAATAGCCCTTCAGCATCCAGACCGCGAGCGGCAGGTTGAGCGCCACATAGGCCACGACCAGCGAGACGGCGCGGTCATGCAGGCCGAGCCATTGCACGTTGAGGAAGTATGGCGTGACCAGCGCGACGGGCGGGAAGAGCCGCGTGACCAGCATGCCGAAGAGGATCGCGCCCGATCCGACGAAGCGGAAGCGGGAGATCGCGTAGGCGGCGAGCAGGCCGATCGTCAGGCAGAGCGTCAGGGTCAGGGAGCTGATCAGCAGGCTGTTGCCGAGGCCCTTCAGGAAGCCGGCCTTGGCGAAGACGGCCGCATAGGCGTCGAGCGAGGGCGTGAAGATGTACTTCGGCGGCAGGCTCAGCGCCTCGCGCTGGGTCTTCAGCGAAATGAGGATCATCCAGACAATCGGGAAGAGCGTCAGGCTGGCGGCGGCGCCGGCGACGATCGTCAGCGTCGCCCTGAGCCAGAGCGGCGTCTCCATCAGACGGCCTCCCGGCGGTAGAGGGTGCGGATCAGCACCAGCGCGAGCCCGGCGCTGAGGAGCAGCAGGATGATCGACAGGGCCGCGGCCTGCGCCACGTCGAAGACCTCGAACGCGGACTTGAACAGGAGGATCGAGATCGTCTCGGTCGCGCCGTTGGGACCGCCCCGCGTCAGCACCCAGACCTCGTCGAAGAGGCGGATCGCGAAGACCACGCGGAACAGGAGCGCCACGAGGATCGCCGGCTTCAGCATCGGCAGCGTGATGTAGCGCAGGCGCTGGGTCCAGGTCGCGCCTTCCACCAGCGCGGCCTCGTAGGGCTCCTTCGGCAGCATCTGCAGGGCGCCGAGCAGGATCAGGAAGACGAACGACGTGTTGTGCCAGACCTCCGTGACGAGCACGGCGGCGAAGGCGGTCCAGGGGCCGGACAGCCAGACCACCGGGCCGATGCCGAGATAGCCGATGTAATGGTTGATCACGCCGAACTCGCCATGCCACATCAGGCGAAAGACCAGGGCGACGACGAGCGGCGTGGCCATGATCGGCGCCACGAGCAGCGTGCGGATCACCCGCTGTCCCCAGATCGCCTCGTTGACGACGAGCGCGAGCGTCAGGCCCAGCAGGAATTCGATCCCGACGGCGAGCAGCGTGAGCAGCAGCGTGACGCGCAACGCATGCCAGAACCGGCTGTCCGACAGCACCTCCGCGAGGGTCGCGAGGCCCGCGAAGGACTTCGGGCCATCGCTTTCCAGCAGGTTCCAGACATGCAGCGAGGCGAAGAGGTTGAAGCCGATCGGATAGAGAACGGCGATGGCCAGCACGGCCAGCGCCGGCGCTACCAGCGCATAGGGCAGGAGCGTCCCGTCCCGGTTCATGCCGCCGTTCCCCCTCGATGCCGATCGTCTCGCTCCCGGATCTCAGCCCAGAAGCCTGTTGACCTCGGTCTCGGCGGCGGCCAGCGCATCCTTGGCCGGCGTCGCACCGGTCAGCGCCGACTGCAGGTGGCGCGACAGGGAGTCGTAGACGCGCGGCAGCTGCGGGGCGTTCGGCATGATCTTGGCGTGCGGCAGCGAGTCCGCCAGCGCCTGGGCGATCGGCACGCTGGCGGCGAACTCCGGGTCCCTGGCCACCGAGAGGCGGCTCACGGGATTGCCCTTGTTGATCGCCATCCACTTCTGCTGCGGGGCGTCGGACAGGAAGCGGATGAACTCCCAGGCCATCTGCTTCTTGGCCGAGGCGCCGTTGATCGTCAGTCCCCAGCCGCGGGCGGGCAGGGCGAGATCGACGCCGTCGCTGCGCAGCGAGGGCGCGAAGGCGATCGAATCCACGACCTCGGAGGTCTTCGGATCCTTGAAGCGCGGCCAGTAGGCGGAGAACAGGATGCTCATCGCCGCCTTCTTCTGGGCGACGGCATTGATCGCGTCGTCGAAGCCGTAGCCCACGACGCCGGCGTTCACCATGCCCTCGGCGATCATGCGGCGGCGCGCCTCGAGCGCGGCCACGCCCGCCGGATTGTTGAAGGCGGCCCGCTTCCAGTCCGGGGGCGCCAGCAGATCACCGCCCAGGGAGGCGGCCATCTCATACCAGTCGAGCACGCCCACCTGGCCCTGCGCGCCCTGGAAGACGGCGCCGTTGATGCCATCGCGCGTCAGGGCCTTCGCGGCCGACACGAACTGATCGAGCGTCCTGGGCGCGGCGAGGCCCGCCGACTTCAGGAGATCGGCACGATAATAGAGTAGGCTCACCGAGACGCGCTGCGGGATGCCCATGACCGGCCCGTCGGCCGTTTGCGGCACCCGGAACTGCTGCACCATGCCGGGCGCGAAATCGGCCATGCCGCCGGGTGGCGGCGCGGCCTTGATCAGCGGGTCGAGCGGCTCGCAGAAGCGCGCGATGTTCGTGGTCCAGAAGGCGTCCGCCATGCTCATCACGTCGAAGGCGGCGCTGCGGGCGATCAGCTCCTGCTGGATGCGCTGGCCGAGCACTTCGGTCGGAAAGGTGACGGCCTCGACCTTGATGCCGCTCTGCGCCTCGAAGCGCCGGAGCATCTCGCCGTCGCCGGTCGCGCCGAGGATGGCGGGGTGGGTCACCCAGGAAAGCGTGCGCGTCTGGGCGCGCAGCACGGCGGGCATGGCGAGCGCGCCTGCGGCCGCGCCGAGGAATTCACGACGTCCGATCATTGCAATCCTCCCTTGACTGCGTGCTTGTCAGTTCTTATTTGAACTGATAGTTCTTATTTGATCTAGAACACCACAAGACGCCTCGTTCGTCAATCGGGAGTCTCATGACGACGCACCGCATTCCTGCCCTCGACCGCGCCATGGAAATCCTGGACGCGCTGGCGACGGCGGCGCCGAGCTCGATCCGCGATCTGGCCGGCCGCTGCGGGCTGGCGCGCTCGACCGTCTACCGGACGTTGAACACGCTCGAGGCGCATGGGCTGGTGAAGCGGGTGGAGGAGGGCAGCTACGTGCTCGGCCACCAGATCCTGAGGCTGGCGCGCGCCGTACCGCAGGGAATGGATCTGTCGGCGCTGGCGCGTCCGGTGCTCGATCGCCTGGCCGCGTCGCTGGGAGCCTCCGCCAAGCTCTCGATCGTCGATGCGGACGAGGCGCTCGTGGTCGCCACGGCCGAGGCGCCGGGCGTCTATTCCATCACGACGCAGATCGGGCGGCGCTTTCCGCTCCACGCCGGCGCGGCGAGCAAGCTTCTGCTCGCCTACCTGCCGGAGGCCCGCCAGCGGAGCGTCCTGGCGCAGCGCCTCCCGGCCTTCACGCCTCGCACCATCACCAATCCGGGCCAGCTCAAGGCGCAACTCGGGCTCATCCGCTCCCAGGGCTGGAGCGAGGACAGCGGCGAGTATGCGGAAGGCGTCCATGCCATCGCGGCACCGGTCTTCGATGCCTTCGATGACCTCGCGGCGGCGGTCAGCGTGCCGTTCGTTTCAGTGGCTGACGCCGGTCGGTTTGTCCGTGTTCGCGATGAGGTCGTGGAAGCGGGGCGGGAGATTTCACGGTTGCTCGGCGCCGGCGCGCCGCAATCGTCGTCTCGGGATGGTCACGACTGATGGCCGGACAGGATGGTCTGCCGCGCGCCCCTGTTCACGCAGGCCGCGGTTCCATCCCGGTGATCCGCACGGGCACCGACTTGACGGCCGGCGTGTGCGATCGCGCCTCCTTATGCCACATCGGAACGAGCACGTTGCATTCGGGAAAGTATGCGGCGACGCATCCTTCCGCGATTGCATAGGGCACGATGCGCAGGCCGGGGAGCTCCCGCGTCACGCCGTCGTTGGAGGCCGTCGACAGCTTGACGGTCTGGGCCTCGCGCAGGCCGAGCCGCGCGATGTCGTTGCGGTTCATGAAGACCACCTTCCGCGTGCCCTCGACGCCGCGGAAACGGTCGCTGAAGCCGTAAATCGTGGTGTTGAACTGGTCGTTGCTGCGTGTCGTGATGAGCCGCAGGACCCCGGGCTGGGCATGCGTCTCGGCGAGTCCGTCCGCCACCAGCGCGTCGGGAACGAAGAAGTTGGCGCGGCCGCTCTTGGTTTCCCATTTGCGTTCGCGGGCGCCGAGCGGCCTTGGAAAGCCGCCCGGCGTCCAGAGCCGCTTGTTGTAGTCCTTGAACATCTGCGGCCAAGTCTCTTCCATCGCATCCCGGACGGTGGCGTAATCGCCGACCCAGCGATCCCACGGCACCTTGGCGTTGGGTGCGAGCGTGGCCTTGGCGATCCCCGCCACGATCGCAGGCTCAGACCGGAGTTGCGGGCTGGCAGGTTCGGCCACGCCGCGCGACCCATGGAAATGCGCCGTGCTGTCCTCCATCGAGACAGCCTGCGGCCCGGAGGCCTGCCGGTCGATCTCGATGCGACCGAGACAGGGCAGGACATAGGATGTCTCGCCGTGGATGACGTGGTTGCGGTTGAGCTTCGTGGCGATCTGCACCGTCAGAGGGATCCGGCGCCAGGCCTCCTCCATCGCCGCCGTATCCGGAATGGCGCGGATGAAATTGCCGCCGAGGCCGATGAAGGCCTTGACCTCGCCCTTGAGAATACTCTCGCAGGCCTCGACCGTCGCCATGCCCTTCTCGCGCGGGGCCTTGAAGCCGTATTGCTGCTCGAGCTTGTCGAGAGGTGCGAGCTCAGGCTTCTCCGTGATCCCGACGGTGCGCTGGCCCTGCACGTTCGAATGCCCGCGGATCGGACAGACGCCCGCCCCCGGCTTGCCGATGTTGCCGCGCAGGAGCAGGAAATTGACGATCATCTGGACGGATTGGGTGCCCTTCACATGCTGCGTGACGCCCATGCCGTAGAGCCCGATGACGCGCTCCGCGGCGGCGTAGGTGGAGGCCGCTTGCCGGAGGTCGGCGGCGGCGAGGCCGCTTGCCTGCTCGATCGCCTCCCAGCTCTGGCCGCGCAGCCAGGCGGCGAAGGGTTCGTAGCCCTGGGTGTGCTCGGCGATGAAGGCGGCGTCGAGCACGCGCTTGCCGCCGGTGGCGACGGCCCGGTCGTCCATCTCGATGAGGGCCTTGCAGATGCCGGCGAGCGCCGCGATGTCCGCGCCCGCCCGCACCTGCAGATACTGCGTGCTGACCTTCGTCTCGGAGAGCGTCAGCATCTCCACCGGGCTTTGGGGATTGGTGAAGCGCTCCATGCCGCGTTCGACCAGCGGGTTGATCGTGACGATCGGCACGCCCCGCTTGCGGACCTGCTGGAAGTCGTGGAGCATCCGCGGCGCGTTCACCGCGAGATTGTGTCCGATGTAGAAGAGGCAGTCGGTCTGCTTGAAATCATCGTGGCTGACCGTGCCGACGCTCGCCCCGATGCTGTCCGGAAGACCCACCGACGTGCTCTCGTGGCACATGTTCGATGAATCCGGCAGGTTGTTGCAGCCGTACATCCGCGCGAAGAGCTGGAACATGTAGCTCGTCTCGAGCGCCGCGCGGCCGGAGACGTAGAGGACCGCCGACTTAGGGTCGATCGCCTTCAGCTTCGCGCCGATGTCCGCGAAGGCCTCCTCCCAGGTGACGGGCACGTAGCGGTCGGTGGCGCGATCCCAGCGCATGGGATGGGTCAGCCGCCCCTGCTTCTCGAGATCATGATCGGACCAGGATTCGAGGTCCTTGCAGCTATGGCGCTGAAAGAAGTCCGGACCGCAGCGCGCGGTCGTGATCTCCCAGGCCGTGGCCTTCGCCCCGTTCTCGCAGAATTCGGCGGGATGGTGATCCGCGGGCTTGGCCCAGGCGCAGGAGACGCAGGCGAAACCGTCCGGCTTGTTCTGCTCCCAGAGGACCGGCGGCCCCGACAGGACGAGCCCCTCCCGATGCAGGACGGTGGCGACCGACCTGATCGACCCCCAGCCGCCCGATGGACCGTCATAGGGCTGGATGGCGATGGCGCCCTCGGTCGTGCCGCCAGGCCCTGGACCGCCGCAGCCCGAGAGCGCCGTGGCAAGGACGGCAGCCGTCGCGACGGTGGCGAGCAGGTCGCGGCGCGAGAACCCTGATGCGTCCGGAAAGCTCGCCGACATGTCGTCCTCGGGCGTCGTTTGCTGGCGTGTCATAGGCCGCGACCCGGCTCATGGATCGGGCAGCCGTTGAAGCGTTCGCGGAAGGCCGCCGATCGGCGATAGGTTTCGTTGCGCGCGCGGTTGATGTTGCCGAGCGGACGATGCGCTTCGAGGCCCGTCCAGACGGAGAAGCGCGTCCCCTCGTCGATCTGCCGGACATGCTCGTCGGACCAGCTGTCCTGTGGCTCGACCCGGATCGTGGCGACCTGGGCCCAGGGAGCCTCCTCCGGCTTCCATTCCACAGTCGGATCCTCGACCGGCTGCCTTTCGAGATCCCGGCAGAGCTGCACCCGGAAGGACCAGAGTCCGACCGTTCCGCGCATGTCGCTTCGCACGGCGTCCCGGACGGCGTCGGGATGCGCGGCATCGACATCGATCGTCCGCCCCTCGCGGAGAAGCAGCTCGGGCCCGATCGGCGTCACGGAGAATTTGGCGATATGCGCGCCATAGCGGAATGGCGTCGCCGAGAAGTAGGTCTCGCCGAGCGGGTGGACGTTCGGCGCTCCACCCAGCTGCTTCAAGGTGGCGCTCTGGAGCCCGACCGCCTCGAGCGCTCCCTCGACGGTCTGGAGGACCTTCGACAGGACGACCTTCGCGCCGGTGGCGCGGTCGGTCGTCTTGGCGAGCAGCTTGAGATTGCCCAGGAACTGGTCGGCGCGCTGCGCCGTGAAGGCCGGCGCGTTGACGAGCACGAAATCCTGCGTCGCGCCCTCGGCGCCCGGCAGCCGCTCGCCGTCCACGTCGTGCACCTTGATCGCCAGCCCGCGTGGGAGGCCGATGGTGTCCGGCAAGAGATCGCCGGCGTTCGTCGACAGGCGCATGACGACCTTGTGCTGGCCGGGAGTGGCGAACAGGCCCTGCGCCAGCTGGGGCGGAAGGTTCGGCTCGATGGTCATGACGCCGGCGAGCAATCCGTGGCCCTTGGCGTGAACTGCACGCACCGCACGACCATAATTCTCTGACGTCGTCTCGAGGATCTCGTCGAATGTGGCGGATAGCGCCTCGATCGTCTCGGCCTCGTCGTCCCGGCGCGTTTCGACGTCGGGAGCATAACGCACGGGATCCATCAGGGTCATACGTTCTCCCGGGTTGAGCTGAGCCAAGGCAAGCTCGGCCCAATTCGAGCTCGGCCCTTGCTGTCTGGGTCCATAACGGCAGTCGGCCAGCCATGTTCCGGAACGAAGCTTGACCGCAGGCGTTCCCCCCGAACGTCCACCGTCCGAGGCCAGTTCATCGTGCTCCCCACGCGCCGGATCGTTCCGTCCCTCGCCATCAGGAGGAACGCCGCCATTCCCTCGCTGCGGGATGCCGCCGAGGAGACGCCGGTCGCCATCGCTTATGACGGCTCGACCTATGCCGTTCTGATGGCGACGCCGGCCGATCTCGAAGACCTCGGCATGGGCTTCAGCTTCACGGAGGGCATCATCGCCGGCGCGAGGGATCTCCGCGGGCTCGATATCGTCCCGCAGGAGGACGGCATCGAAGTCAGGATCTGGCTGTCGAGCGAGTCCGGACGGCGTCACCATGACCGCCGCAGGGCGATCGTCGGGCCGACCGGATGCGGGCTCTGCGGCGTCGAAAGCCTCAAGGCCGCGGCCGCGCCGCCCTCCCGCGTCAGCCGCGCCTGGCGCTGGACGACGGGCGAGGTGATGGAGGCCGTCTCCGCGCTGGATGGCCTGCAGCCGCTCGGAGGCGCCACGCGCGCCGCCCATGCGGCCGGCCTCTGGCGGGATGGCCGCATGATCGCCGTGCGCGAGGATGTCGGGCGCCACAATGCGCTGGACAAGATCGCCGGCGCGACGATGGAGCAGGTCCGGGACGACGCGTCTCTCATGGAGCGGTCCATCGTCGTGCTGACTTCGCGCGTCTCCGTCGAGATGGTGCAGAAGGCGGCGAAGATGGGCGCGGGCTGCATCGCCGCCATTTCTGCGCCCACCGCGCTCGCCGTCCGGACCGCGGAGCAGGCCGGCATCGCGCTCGCCGCCGTGGTGCGCAACGACGGCTTCGAGGTCTTCGCCCATGGGGACCGCATCGAAGGCTCGGCGAGCGCGGTGAACGCACGCGCAGCGCGCTGCAATGCCTGAGAGCGCCGGCGCCCCTGCCGGCCCGAGGCCTCGGCCCATGCTCCTGATCAGCGCCGCCGCTGTCGCGGCGGGCGCGGCGGCGGTGCCCGTCTTCGTCGATACCGGTCCGCTATCCCTGCGCATGCTCCAGCATCTGGCGGTGATGAACGTCGTCGCCCCGCTGCTGGCCTGCTGGCCTCGGCACGGACCAGCTGCACGCTCCGATGCCTCGATGCTTTGGGCAGCGGGTATCCTGCAGATGGCGATGCTCTGGGCCTGGCACCTCCCGGCTTTCCAGAGCGTGGTCGCCGGCAGCCTCGCCCTCGAGGCCGCCATGACGCTGTCGATGCTCGCGGTCTCCATCTGCTTCTGGCGGCAGGTTGTCGCCGCAAGCGCGGAAGGGCGCTGGCGCGGCGTCGGCGCGCTGTTGCTGACCGGGAAGCTCGCCTGCGTGCTGGGCGCGCTGCTCGTCTTCGCCAGCCGCGATCTCTATGCGGGCGTGGCTTTTCCCTGGTGTGGCGCCGGAGGCTCGACCGTCACCGACCAGAAGCTTGCCGGCCTCCTCATGATCACGGCCTGCCCCCTCAGCTATCTGGTCGCTGGAACCGCCATGGCGGCGCGGCTGCTCCGCGACCTCGACGAACGGCCGGACGCCGATGCCCTTGCTGCAGCGCGCTAGGGATCTCGTCTCCTGGATCTTCGCGAGCTGGCGCCGGCTGATCGCGACGGCGGCGTCGCTCGCCCTGGCGGCCCTCTTGGCCGGCCTGCTCTTCGCCTGGTCGGGCGCCTACAACGTGGCCGCGAGCAAGGATCATTGGTTCGTCACCGAGCTTCTGCTTCGCTTCGGCATGGAGAATTCCGTCGAGGCCCGCGCCCCGGCGGAGCGGCTGCCCCAGCTGCCGGACGAGGACGCGGTTCGCCTGGGCGCCGGCCATTACCAGCAGGGCTGCAGTTTCTGCCATGGCGCCCCGGGCGTGCCGCCGAGCCCCGTCGCGCAGCGGATGCTGCCAGCCCCGCCCGATCTCAGGGAAAAAGCCCCGCTGTGGCAGGATGGCGAGCTGTTCTGGATCGTCAGGCATGGGCTGAAATATGCCGGCATGCCGGGCTGGCCGTCACAGGGGCGCGACGACGAGGTCTGGACCACCGTCGCATTCTTGCGGCGATTGCCGGAGCTCGATGCCGAAGGCTATGCGCGGCTCGCGCTGGGCCCCACTGGACGACCGACCGTCACGCTGCTGGAGACGTGCGCACGCTGCCATGGCGACCAGGAGCCGCCGTCGAGCCTGCTCGTGCCGACGCTCCAGGGACAACCCGCTGCGCGCCTCGCCGCAACTCTCCGGAATTATCGCGACGGCCTGCGCGACAGCGGCATCATGCGGACGGCGGCGGCGCAGCTGTCCTCGGCGGAAATCGACCGGCTCGCCGCCCATTACGCGGCGCTGACGCCCCCGCCGCGGGTCGATGCTGTCGACCGCGAGGCCGTGGCGCGGGGGCGATCGATGGCGACCCAAGGCATTGCCGAGCGCGGCGTGCCGGCCTGCCTCTCATGCCATGGCGCGGGCGCGCGCGCGGACTATCCGCGCCTTGCGGGCCAGCCGCGCCGCTATCTCGCGGGGCAACTGGCGGCCTGGCGCGAGGGTCTGAACGATCGCAGCCCGACCGGCAAGATCATGGCGCCGATCGCCCGCCTGCTGACCGCGCAGGAGGCGGAGGATCTCGCCAGCTATTTCGCGGCGCAGGCGCCGTCACGGCCTCTCGAGGCTGCACGATGAGGGGTTGCCTGATCCTCGCCCTCGCCTTGCTGGGCGTCGGCTGCACGGCCGGCCCGCAATCGGCGCTCGACCCGCATGGATATGACGCGTCCCGCGTCTCAGTCCTCGCCTGGACGCTCTTCGTCGGTGCGGCGGTGATCCTCGCGATCGTCCTGGCCGCGACGGCGGTCGCCCTGCGAGGACCCGAGCGCTGGCGCCGGCTTCTCGCCTCCGATGGCGCGATCCGCCTCGCCGGCCTTGCCTGGCCGGCGGTCACGCTCGCGGCGCTCCTCGCCTGGAGTCTGTGGCTGACGCACGAGACGGGAGGCGGCGATCGCCCGGCGGCGCTTCGCATCGAGGCCACCGGCGAGCGCTGGTGGTGGCGCGTCCGCTATCCGGCGGCGGACGGCGCCGTCACGGAGGCGAACGAGGTCCGGCTGCCGGTGGGCGTCGAGGTCGACCTCGTGCTGCATTCCGCCGACGTGATCCATTCCTTCTGGGTCCCGAGCCTGGGCGGCAAGCTGGACATGGTGCCGGGACGCACAAACGTCCTGCGGGTCAGGGCCGAGCGGGCGGGAATCTACCGCGGGCAATGCGCCGAGTACTGCGGGGGACCGCATGCGCAGATGGCCTTCTTCGCCGTCGCCATGGCGCCGGAGGATTTCGCGCGCTGGCTCAAGGAGCCCGCCCCGGAGCCGGCCGGGGACGCGGCGCGGCGCGGATCGATCCTGTTCCTCGCGGCAGGCTGCGGCGCCTGTCATGCGGTCCGCGGCACCGAGGCCAGGGGCCAGGTCGGGCCTGATCTCACGAGGGTCGGATCCCGGCGCGACATCGCGGCCGGCGCGCTGCCCAACAATCCCGAGAACCTCAAGCGGTTCATCGTGGATGGCCAGAGGGTCAAGCCCGGCAACCGCATGCCCGAGTTCCGCATCTTCTCCGCCGGCGAACTCGACGACCTCACCGCGTATCTCACGGGGCTTCGATGAACGCCGAACCGCTGCGGAAGCCCGAGATCCCGCTTCCGAACGCCCTGCCGCGCCCCGCGGGGGAGCTGAAGGCTCTGGAGAAGGCCTGGGAGGTGCCGAAGGGCTGGCGCATCATCAGCGAGGTCAACAACACGGTCATCGGCTGGTACTTCATCGCGGCAGCCTTCCTCTTCTTCCTGCTCGCAGGCGTCCTGGGGCTGATGATCCGGCTGCAGCTCGCGGTGCCCGGCAACAGCTTCCTGAGCCAGGAGACCTACAACCAGATCTTCACGATGCACGGCACCGTGATGATGTTCCTCTTCGCCGTGCCGGCGGTGGAGGCGGCGGGCGTCCTGCTGCTGCCCTCGATGCTCGGCGCGCGGGATCTGCCGTTCCCCAGGCTCGGGGCCTTCGCCTTCTGGACCTACCTCATCGGCGGGCTGGTCTTCTTCTGCACGCTCTTCGTCGGCACGGCGCCGGACGGAGGCTGGTTCATGTATCCGCCGCTGACGGGCCAGCGCTTCTCGCCGGGCATCGGCGCGGACTGGTGGCTCCTCGGCATCGGCTTTATCGAGATATCGGCCATCGCCGGCGCCATCGAGATCATCGTCGGTACGCTGCGCACGCGCGCGCCGGGCATGACGCTGACCCGCATGCCGGTCTTCGCCTGGACCATGCTGATCTTCGCCTTCATGGTCATCTTCGCCTTTCCTGCCGTGATCCTCGCCACCATCCTGCTGGAGCTGGAGCGCGCCTTCGACTGGCCCTTCTTCATCGCCGCGCGGGGCGGCGACCCCCTGCTCTGGCAGCACCTCTTCTGGTTCTTCGGCCATCCGGAGGTCTACATCATCTTCCTGCCGGCAGCCGGCATGGTGTCGATGATCGTGCCGACGATGGCCCGGACGCCGCTCGTGGGCTACCGGCTCATCGTCGTCGCGCTCGTGGCCGTCGGCTTCATCTCCTTCGGCCTCTGGGCGCACCACATGTTCACGACCGGCATCCCGGCCTGGTCGCAGGGCTTCTTCTCGGCGGCCAGCATGATCGTGGCCGTGCCGTCCGGAATCCAGATCTTCGCCTGGATCGCCACGATCGCCGCGGGGCAGCTCCGGCTGACGGCGGCCTCGCTGTTCGTGCTCGGCTTCCTCGGCATCTTCACGCTCGGCGGGCTCACCGGCGTGATGGTGGCGCTCGTGCCCTTCGACCGGCAGGCCCACGACAGCTATTTCGTCGTGGCCCATCTTCATTACGTGCTCTTCGGCGGCATGGTCTTTCCGCTGCTGGCGGCGATTTACTACTGGACGCCCGCCTACAGCGAGCGCCCCCTGTCCGAGCGCCTCGGCAAGTGGGCCTTCGCGCTGATCTTCGGCGGCTTCAACCTCACCTTCCTGCCGATGCATCTCACCGGCCTGCTCGGCATGCCGCGGCGCGTCCACACCTATCCCTCCGGTCTCGGCTGGGACGGGCTGAACCTGCTGTCCACCGTCGGGGCCCTCGTGCTGGCGGCGGGACTTCTCCTGATCGTGATCGACCTCGCGCTCAACCTGAGACCGACAAACGGCGCTCCGGCCGGAGATGTCTGGAAGGCCGGGACCCTCGAATGGCTGCCCAACGACAACCACGCCACGCGCTCGATCCCGCGCGTCGCCTCGCGCGAGCCTCTCTGGGCCAGCCCCGACCTGCCGCGCGAGGTGGAGGAGGGCGCCTGGTACCTGCCCAACACGGCGACGGGGTGGCGGGAGACGATCGTCACCTCGCCGATCACGGGCGAGCCGCAGTATCTGATGCGGCTGAGCGGACCCGGCTGGGCGCATCTCGCCGCGGCCGTGTTCACGGCCGGATTCTTCCTGCTGCTCACGGTCAAGGCCATAATGCTGGCGTCTGCCTGCGGCGTCCTCGCCGTCGCGGCGATCCTCATCTGGGTCTGGGAGACGGATCCCGCCCCGGCGGGTGACGTGCCCATCGGCGGCGGCATCCGGCTGCCGACCTATGCGTCGGGCTCGCTCTCGCACAGCTGGTGGGCGGTCGTCACGCTGATGCTCACAGCGGCCGCCCTCTATTTCTCCTATATCTTCGGCTATCTCTACCTTTGGACGGTCGCACCGCAGGTCTGGCCTCATCCCTCGCGCCTGCCCGACACCGCTCTCGTTACGTCTGGGCTCACGCTGGCCCTGAGCGCATTGATGCTATTTCTGGCGCTCAGGCTCGTCCGCCGACCCGTGCAGGCGCGGGTGCGCCTCGCGCTGACGGTCACGATCGGGATGGTGGCGCTTGCCGCCGGGCTGGCGACGGATGCCGCGGGCTGGTGGGACAGGCAGTTCCACCCGACGGCGGATGCCCACGCGGCTCTTGTGGCAGCGAATGCCGTCCTGCAGGCGCAGATCGCCGGAGCGGTGCTCATCATGGGTTGCTTTGCCGTTGTGCGGGTTCTGGCGGGGAAGATCGACCGGACGCGCCGCGTCGTCATGGACAATCTGGCACTGTTCTGGGGCTATGCGATCGGCCAGGCGGCCGTCGGCCTGCTGTTGACGCACGGCTTCCCGCGCGTGGCGGCGGGTTGAGCACGTCATCAATCGTCGCAATCGAAGCCGGGCCTCGCTCCGTCTCCCCGTTCCGGGAGGGAGAGTGCCAAAGTGAGGTGCCGCGATCCCGCCTCGAACCCCACACCCATCCGCAGTCAGCTGCCTTAGCGCCCCGGCCCGGCTGACCGTAGGGATGGGCGGGAATGCCCCTTCGTAAGGATCCGTTTACCTTAAGTACCTAGTGTCGGCGCCCAGAAAAGGGGCGACAGAATGTCGACGGATCGGGACGGGCCCACTGCACCGCGCCTGCTGGCGGGTCTTGCGCTGACAGCTGCGACCGCTGCGGCGAGCGCCACCCTGTCCCTTCTGCCGCGGCCGGGAGAGCCTGTGGCGATCCTTGCTCCCTTCGGCACGCAAACGTCCATGATCGCAGCCATCGCGCAAGCTGGCGGCACGCTGGCCGGATGGCGGAGCGATGCCATCGCGCTCGCGATGCCCGGCGGGCCCGACTTCGTCTCCCGTCTGCGTATGCTCGGCTACTGGCTCGTCCTCGACGTCAGGGCCGTTGACTTTTGCGGTGCTGGCAACGTGCCCTCCCGGAGGAATCCTTGACCCTCAATCTCACTGATCTGAGGCGTAGCTTTGCCTTGCCGTTCGCCGGGCTCGTCGGCGCCGTAGGCGCGATCGCCTCCCTCGTCGCCTACGGGCTGGATGCCGGCTGGCCGGTGGTCGGGCCCGTCGCGCTCGCGGCCGCGTCAGCAGCTTTCCTGCTGGCGTCGCGACGCCCGCTCGCGATCGCGACCCGCTGGGCGAGCACGGTGATGCTCATGCTCCAGATTTCGCTGCTGGTCTACGCGAGCGGAGGAACGACCTTCCAGACCGACCTCCACATGGCCTATTTCGCGGCACTCGCCATTGCCGCCTTCTGGTGCTGCCCCACCACCATTCTGTTGGGCGCGGCGTTCGTGGCCGTCCACCATCTCGTCCTGAACTTCGCCTTTCCGGCCTGGGTCTTCCCCTATGGCGCTGATTTCGCGCGGGTCATGGTCCATGGCGGCATCATTCTCGTCGAGGCGGCGGCGCTCATGCTGCTGACGCACAACCTCGCCGGCATGTTCGAGCGGTCCGATGCGGCGATGCGGGACGCGCGCGAGGCGCTGTTCGCCCAGCAGGAAGCCGAACGGGAGCGCGGAGCCTTGACGGAGCAGGTCAAGGACACGCGGCGCGAGACCGAGGACCTCGTCCTCGCGGCCGTGGGTCGGGCGGTCGCCGCCGCGCGCGCTGGCGACTTCACCGGACGGTACGCCCCGGAGCCCGAACTCGGGCGGTTGTCGCCACTCGTCGAAGGCCTGTCGCAGATGAACGAGATCATCGATGCGTCCACCGCCGATCTGCTGTCGGTGCTGAACGCCTTGGCGAAGGGCGATCTCACGCGGCGGGTCGACGGCGCCTACCAAGGCCGCTTCGACGATCTGAGGCAGGCCATCAACCATACGGTCGAGCGCCTGTCGGAGACCGTTTCCACCATCCAGGCAACGGCCGTCGATGTCGGGACGGCGGCGCGCGAGATCAACGCGGGCGCCGGCGATCTCTCCACCCGCACCGAGCAGCAATCCTCGTCGCTGGGCGAAACCGCAGCGACGGCCGAGGAACTCGCCGCCTCGGTCAAGGCCTCCGCTCAATCCTCGCGCCAGGCAGTCGACCTGTCGCGCGAAGCCATGAATGTTGCCGCCGACGGCGGGACGATCGTGCGGGAGGCGGTGGAGGCCATGGCCCGCATCGAGCAGGCCAGCAGCAAGATTTCCGACATCACCGGCGTCATCGAGGAGATTGCCTTCCAGACGAATCTGCTGGCGTTGAACGCCGCGGTCGAGGCGGCGCGGGCAGGTGAGGCCGGCAAGGGCTTCGGCGTCGTGGCGTCGGAGGTGCGTCAGCTCGCCCAGCGGTCGTCCGAGGCGGCAAGGAACATCGCGGAACTGATCGGCGCTTCCGGCACAGAGGTGGCCGAGGGCGTCAAGCTGGTCCATGGCGCAGGCGACGCGCTGGACAGGATCGTCGAGGCGTCGCGCAAGGTCTCTACCACCGTCGCGGACATCTCCAACGCCGCAGGCGAGCAGGCCAACGGCATCGACGCGCTGACGCAGGCCGTCGCCAGGATTGATGAGATGACGCAGCAGAACGCGGCGCTGGCGGAGCAGAGCGCCGCTTCGGCCACGGCGCTGTCAAACCAGATCGCACGACTGAATGAGCTGGCGGCCGCGTTCCGCACGCGGGAGGCCAGATCGGCGTCTGCCGCTCCTGTGCGCGCGCCCCAGGCGGGCGCAACCAGGCCGGCACGCGCTTCGCGCACGGCAACCAGGGACTTCCCGACGGTCGACGCCGGCTGGGATACGGATCCAGGCAAGGCCGCCGCCGCTGGCGGCTGGCGAGCTTTCTAGCTGTCGACAGCCGCGCGATCGGAGCGAACGTTTCCGCTTGCCAGCGACGCCGCGTCCTCCGACCCTGCTGGCGAGTCGGCGGGAGTGGACAGGCAGTGACCAGGAAAATCTCATTCGGCGTGCTCGGCGCCGCGAAAATCGCCCGGGAAAAGGTCATTCCGGGCATGCGCGCCTGCCGCAGCGCCGAGGTGGTCGCCATTGCCTCGCGCGAGGGCGGACGGGCAGTGGAAACGGCGGCGGCGCTTGGCCTGTCCAGATCCTTCGACAGCTACGAGGCGCTGCTCGCCGATCCCGCGATCGACGCCATCTATATTCCGCTGCCCAACCACCTCCATGCGCCCTGGGCCATCCGCGCGCTCGAGGCCGGCAAGCATGTCCTCTGCGAGAAGCCGATCGGCCTGAATGCGGCTGAAGCCGAGGCCATCGCCGCCGCGGCGGCGCGCACGGGCCGGCATGCCGCGGAAGCCTTCATGATCCGCCACCATCCGCAATGGCTGCGCGCACGCGATATCGTCCGATCCGGCGAGATCGGGCCCCTCCGCTCCATCCAGACGGCCTTCTCCTACCGGAACCTTGATCCCGGAAACGTGCGCAACCGCGCCGATATCGGCGGCGGCGCGCTCTATGACATCGGCTGCTACGGCATCGCCGGCCCGCGCTTCCTGTTCGAGGCCGAGCCGGTGCAGGCCATTGCCGCCTTCGATCGCGATCCGGTGATGGCGATCGACAGGCTGGTCAGCGCCGTCCTCCAGTTCGACGGCGGACGGACGGCGACCTTCGTTTGCGCCACACAGTCCTCCCCGCACCAGCGCGTCTCGATCACCGGGGAGAAGGGCAGGATCGATATTCCCGTCCCCTTCAATCCCCCGCCGCACCTGCCCACACGCATCCTGGTCGACGATGGGCGCGATCCTTTCGGGGGAGGCATACGCGAGGAGACCTTCGCGCCCTGCGACCAGTATGCGCTGCAGGCCGATGCCTTCGCCGAAGCGATTCTCGCCGGCCGCCAGCCACCCCATCCGATCGCCGATGCCGTCGGCTCCATGCGGGTCATCGACGCGCTGTTCCGGTCCGAGGGCAGCGGTCGTTGGGAGCCACTCTGAGCTTCGGCTCGAATAGGCACGAAAAAGCGGCTCCAACAGGCTCCTGAAAGGGATCGCCTGCTAGAGATGTCGGCATTGCCTGCCGACAGGCCTGCCCGCCACCTCGCGCGGAACGGGTCTCGACATCGCCGAACACCGGGAGTTCATTGCCACCCATGACGATCATGCCTGCTCTCCAGCCGGAACGCACCCCCGTCCCGGCCTTCGACCTGGTCCTGGTGGGCGCGGCGGGCGATCTCGCCATGCGCAAGCTGTTGCCGGCGCTGGCGCGCAGGATCGCCGAGGGCGTGATCCCGCGGGATAGCCGCATCGTCGGCTTCGTCCGGTCCGATGCGGGCGACGTGCTGCGCCAGCAGGTGAAGGACCGTCTGCGGGAGGGGGGCGTGGCGGCGGCGGAGATCGACGCGATGCTGCGGCAGCTCTCCTTCGTCACGGGCGACGTCAGCGATGCGACGTCGGTGCGGGCCATCGGCGACGCGCTGGGCCCCGACACGGGGCGGGTGCGCGCCTATTACCTCGCGACCCCGCCCGATCTCTTCGTGCCCGGCAGCCGGGCGCTGAAGGCGGCGGGCCTTCTCGATGGCGACGAACGCCTCGTCATCGAGAAGCCGCTCGGCCGCGATCTCGAATCCGCCCGCCGCATCAATGATGCCCTCGCCGACGCGCTGCCCGAGAGCCGCACCTATAGGATCGATCACTATCTCGGAAAGGAGGCCGTGCAGAACCTGCTCGTCCTGCGCTTCGCCAACACCCTGTTCGAGCGCTCCTGGTCGCAGCGCGACATCGATCACGTCCAGATCACCGTCGCCGAGACCGTCGGGCTCGAGACCCGCGCCGGCTATTACGACAAGGTCGGCGCGCTGCGCGACATGGTGCAGAACCATGTGCTGCAACTGCTCTGCCTCTTCGCGATCGAGCCGCCCAACGCGCTCGCGGCCAATGCGGTGCGGGACGAGAAGCTGCGCGTCCTCAGCGCCCTGAAGCCGATCCGGGGGGCTGATGTCCTGCAGCGCACGGTGCGCGGCCAATATGCCGCCGGCTCGCTGGAAGCGCGGTCGGTCGCCGGCTATCGCGAGGAACTGGGCGCGGACAGCGCGACGGAGACCTTCGCCGCCCTCAAGGTCGAGGTCGAGAACTGGCGCTGGGCCGGCGTGCCCATCTACCTGCGCACCGGCAAGCGCATGGCGTCGCGCTACTCGGAGATTGTCGTCGTCTTCAAGCCGGTGCCGCATTCGATCTTCCCGGGCTTCGGCTCGGTGAACCCGATCGGCGCCAACCGGCTCGTCATACGCCTGCAGCCCAACGACGGCGTGCAGCTGCAGATGATGATGAAGGTGCCCGGCAGCGGCCGGCTGAAGCTGGTGCCGCGCACCCTCGACCTGCGCTACGAGACGGCCTTCTCCGAGCGTGCGCCCGACGCCTACGAGCGCCTCCTCACGGACGTCATCCGCGGCGACCAGACACTCTTCATGCGGCGCGACGAGGTCGAGGCCGCCTGGTCCTTCATCGATCCGATCGTCGAGGGCTGGCGCGAATATTGTCCCACACCGCACCGCTACGCGGCCGGCAGCATGGGGCCGACGCAGGCAATCGCCATGATCGAGCGCGACGGCCGGAGCTGGGCGGAGCCCGAGGCGGAGGGGTGACGTAGCGGACGTCACGGCCGGACTCGACCGGCCGACCCGCGTGTTGGCAATGCTGCAAGCGAGACGTGGATGGCCGGATCAGGTCCGGCCATGACGCTCCACTGCCGTGACGACCTTTCAGGCCGGAGCGGTCAGCCCCACGGACGCCAGCGCCTCGGCCTGCTTGCGGCCGACCTCCGCGAGCGAGAAATTGGCCGCCGCGTTGTTGAAGAGTTCGTAGAAGTTCAGCCGCGCCTCCAGATGCAGGAAGACGCCGCCGAGTCCGATCGCGGCCCGGTCCATGAAGACGAATTCCTGCGGCACCGTCACCGGGCCCTTCTTCTTCAGCTCCTGGTGGACGTGGAAGGCTTCCTTGCGGCCGTATTCCCCAGGCTTCACGCCGTCGGCGATGGTGCGCACGCGGTCGTCGAGGATCGGGCCGTAGATGAACCGGGCCCAGATGTTGAGAATCTCGACGAGCTCCTTGCGCAGGTTGCGGAAGCCCCAGGTTTCATAGGCATGCACGAGCCTCGCCTCATCGTTGGCGAGCAGGCCGTGGTAGAGGTCCATCACGCCGCCGATGAAGCTTGGCGGGAAGATGCGGACGCAGCCGTAGTCCAGCAGGTTGATGCCGGCCGGCGCGCCGCCCTCCTCGAAGACGGTGTAGTTGCCCAGATGCGGGTCGCCATGAATCACGCCGTAGCGCGAGAACGGCAGCCACCAGGCCTTGAACATCGCCTCGGAGATGAGGTTGCGGTCCTCCTGGGCATGGGCCTTGTAGTTCAGGAGCTTCGCGCCGTTCAGCCACTCCATCGTCAGCAGGCGGCGTGTCGACAGATCGCCATGCACGGCGGGCACGCGCACCTTGGGCTCGTCCGAGAGGACCTCGGCATAGAGCCGCGCATGCTTCGCCTCGCGCTCGTAATCGAGCTCCTCACGGACCCGCGCGCCGATCTCCTTGAAGATCTCGGTCGTGTCGATGGCGCTGCTGAACTGACGGTGCAGCGAGAACAGCACCTGCAGCTGGTTGAGGTCGGCCTCGACGGCCGACTGCATGTCCGGATACTGGAGCTTCACGGCCAGGGGCTTGCCGTCCGTCGTCGTGGCGCGATGCACTTGGCCGAGCGAGGCCGCGGCCGCCGGCGTGCGGTCGAACGAGCCGAAGCGGCTCTCCCAACCGGGTCCCAGTTCGCTCTGCATGCGGCGGCGGACGAAGGCCCAGCCCATCGGCGGCGCCTCGGACTGCAGCTTCTGCAGTTCCTCGGCATATTCGGGCGGCAGCGCGTCCGGCACAGTCGCCATCAGCTGCGCCACCTTCATGATCGGCCCCTTGAGGCCGCCCAGCGCCGAGGTCAGCGCGCGGGCGTTGGCGACATCGTCGCCCTGCCGGTTGAACAGCCGCTGCGCCGCCACTCGAGCCGCCACGCCGCCCACGTTTGCGCCGACGCGCGCATAGCGGGAGAGGCGGCCGGACAGCCGGTTCTTCTCGGAATCAGGGGTGCTCATGGCGAAGGATGTAGGGTCTTGGAGGCCTGATTGCGAGACGACGCATTGACGCCGTGCACTTGATCCCTCCCCGCTTGCGGGGAGGGTGGCCGGCAAAGCCGGACGGGTGGGGCAGCCCCCTCAGACCCGGCTGCGCCGGGCCAGCTCCCCCGCGTTGCGGGGGAGCATCAGGCCGCGCTCCTCAATAGGTCCCGCGGCCGCCCGAGATGTCGAAGACCGCGCCGGTCGAGAAGGAGCATTCCTCGGAGGCGAGCCAGGTCGCCATCGCGGCGATCTCGTCGACCTCGACGAAGCGGCCCATCGGGATCTTCGACAGCATGAACTGGATGAATTCCGGCTTCATCTGGCTGAAGATGTCGGTCTTCGCGGCGGCCGGCGTGATGCAGTTCACGGTGATGCCGTCCTGCGCCACCTCCTTGCCGAGCGATTTCGTGAGCCCGATCAGGCCCGCCTTCGAGGCGGAATAGTGCGAGGCGTTGGGGTTACCCTCCTTGCCGGCGATGGAGGCGATGTTGACGATGCGGCCGTAGCGCGCCTTGAGCATCTCGGGCACCACCGCCTTGCAGACGATGAAGGGCGCGATCAGGTTGACGTCGATCACCTTGCGCCAGACGGCCGTGTCCAGCTCCCAGACCTTGGCGTTTCCGCCCGTGATTCCGGCGTTGTTGACGAGGATGTCGATGCGGCCATGGCTCGCCATCGTCGCCCCCGTCGCGGCCCTGACGCTCTCCTCGTCGGTCAGCTCGACCACATGGGTCGTGACCTTCCCCGCTTTCGAGAGCGATCCGGCCGCATCCTCGAGCGCCACCTTGTCCATGTCCCAGAGCGCCACGCTCGCTCCGGAGGCGAGCATCCGGCCGGCGATGGCGTAGCCGATGCCGCGCGCGCCCCCGGTGATGATGGCGGCGCGGCTCTTCAGGTCGATCTGGTTCATGGACCTACTCCTCGGATCCGTTCAGGTCGGCCGTGCGGGGCATGTTGACGATATTGTAGCCGCCGTCGACATAGATGATCTCGCCCGTCACGCCGGAGCCGAGATCCGACAGCAGGTAGAGCGCCGAGCCGCCGATCTCGTCGAGCGTCACCGGCCGGCGCAGCGGCGAATGCTTCGTCTGCCAGGAGAAGGCCGCGCGCGCTTCGGCGATGCCCGCGCCGGCGAGGGTGCGCACGGGACCGGGCGACAGCGCGTTGACGCGGATTCCCTGGCCGCCGAGGTCGGTGGCGAGATAGCGCATCGAGGCTTCGAGCGCCGCCTTGGCCACGCCCATCACGTTGTAGTTGGGCGAGGTCCGGGTCGAGCCGCCGTAGGTCAGCGTGAGCAGGCTGCCCCCGTTCCGCATCAGCCGCTGCGCCCTCTGGGCGACCTCGGTGAAGGAATAGCAGGAGATCACCATCGTGCGGGAGAAATTCTCCCGCGTGGTGTTGTCGATGTAGCGGCCCTTCAGCTCGTTCTTGTCGGAGAAGCCGATGGCATGGACCACGAAATCGAGCCCGCCCCAATGCGCCTCGAGCGCGGCGAAGGCGGCGTCGACGGAGGCAACGTCCTCCACGTCGCAGGGGAGCACGAGGTCCGACCCGACGGAGCCCGCCAGCGGCATCACCCGCTTGCCCAGCGCCTCACCCTGGTAGGTGAAGGCGAGTTGCGCCCCGTGCCGGTGCAGCATCGAGGCGATGCCCCAGGCGATCGAGTTCTGGTTGGCGACGCCCATGATGAGGCCGCGCTTGCCGGCCATGAGCGAGGAGGCGACCGCGGCGGTCGCGGCGGAGGGGGCGAGCATGCTCACTTCTCGTACCGTTGCATGACGAGCGTGGCGTTTGTGCCGCCGAAGCCGAAGGAGTTGGAGAGCACGCGCTCCAGCTTCGCGTTGTCGATGCGCTGCCGGGCGATCGGCATGTCGGCGAAGGCCGGGTCGATCTCCTCGATATGGGCGCTCTCCGCGACGAAGTCGTTGTTGAGCATCAGCAGCGAGTAGATCGCCTCCTGCACGCCCGTGGCGCCCAGGCTATGGCCGGTGAGCGACTTGGTGGAGGAGAGGTGAGGGGACTTGTCCGCCCCGCCGAACACCTCGCGGATCGCCTCGATCTCCTTGGCGTCGCCGACAGGCGTCGAGGTGCCGTGCGTGTTGATGTAGTCGACCTTGCCCTTCACGGTCGAGAGCGCCTGCCGCATGCAGCGGATCGCGCCCTCGCCCGAGGGCGCCACCATGTCGTAGCCGTCCGACGTCGCGCCGTAACCGACGATCTCGCCATAGATCTTGGCGCCGCGCGCCTTCGCGACCTCGAGTTCCTCCAGCACGACGACGCCGGCGCCGCCCGCGATGACGAAGCCGTCGCGATTCACGTCATAGGCGCGCGACGCGGTCGAGGCCCGGTCGTTGTGCTTGGACGACATCGCGCCCATCGCGTCGAAAAGCACGGACATCGTCCAGTCGAGTTCCTCCGCGCCGCCGGCAAAGACGCGGTCCTGCTTGCCCCACTGGATCAGCTCCGCCGCATTGCCGATGCAGTGGGCCGAGGTCGAGCAGGCCGACGAAATGGAATAGTTGACGCCGTGGATCTTGAACCAGGTGGCGAGCGTCGCCGAGGCCGTGGAGCTCATGCATTTCGGCACGGCGAAGGGGCCGACGCGCTTGGAGTTGCCGCTCTCCTTCGCCTTCTCGTACGCATCGATCAGCGCCACGGTCGAGGGGCCGCCGGTGCCCATGACGATGCCCGTGCGCTCGTTGGTGATTTCGTCCTGGGTCAGGCCGGCGTCGAGGATCGCCTGGTCCATCGCCACATGGTTCCAGGCCGAGCCGCCGCCATGGAAGCGCATGGCGCGCCGGTCCACGACCGACGCCGGGTCGAGCGACGGCCGTCCCGAGACCTGGCTGCGGAAGCCATGCTCGACAAAGCTCGGCTCGGGCCGGATGCCGGATTTCGCCTCGCGAAGGCTCGCCAGCACTTCGTTCTGGTTGTTGCCGATAGAAGAAACGATCCCCAAGCCGGTGACGACGACGCGCCGCATGGCCAAGCTCCTTGTTGAGTCCGGCCCGCGATATAGGCGGTTCGGCCGGGAAATGCGATCCGGTTAACCGAAGCGGTTGCGGCCCTGCGTGCCCTGCTGGCACCAGAAGACGATCAGCACGATGAAGCCGATCAGCGGAAGGAAGACGAGAAGATACCACCAGCCCACCCTGTCCGTGTCGTGCAGGCGCCGGACGCCCACGGCGATGCTCGGCAGCAGCAGGGCCAGCGAGACGAGCGGGCCGACATACTGGATCCAGCCGGTCAGCAGGTTGACGATGACGCAGAACAGGAAGAACCACCAGAATTCCGACCGGCTCGCGCGGCCGCTGAAGTCGACGTACTTCGTCAGGCTGATCTTCACGGCATCCACGAAGCCGACGCCAACGGCCGGGCCCGAGCCGACTGCCATCGGCGCTCCGGGCACCGGCGGGGCCGTTCGTGCGGCTGGCCCGGGCGCGCCGCCCGCAAGCGCCGCATAGAGCGGGGTGGCGCTGATCGGCTGCCATTCGGCCATGCCGTCGGTCCAGACCAGCGTGTCGGGACGGATCGCGCCACGCTGCGCGAGGTCCCGCAGCTGATCGACGCTGTACGGCCCCTGCTGCTGGCCGTCGATGGCGCAATGCCACAATCCGCTGCTCATGATGTCCCCATTCCCTCGAGCATGTTCCAAGAAAGTGGATACCACTCTTTCGACAAGGACATGCTCAACTCATTGTTCTTGCGCGAATTCTGTTCGTTCGGATGATTCCATCCGAACGGAAAGCGCGCAAGCCGGCGTCCGCGCCGCGATCCCCGTGCCGGCAGCCGGTCAGCCGGCCTTTTCCTTGGAAAGCCCGACCTTAAGGTCGGTTGCATTGTAGATCGTCTCGCCGTCGGCCTTCAGCCAGCCATCGGCGATGCCGAGCACCAGGCGGCCGCGCATCACGCGCTTGAAGTCGATGCCGTATTCCACGAGCTTCGTCTTCGGCGTCACCATGCCCTTGAACTTCACCTCGCCGGTCGCGAGCGCCATGCCGTAGCCGGGCTCGCCGAGCCAGCCGAGGAAGAAGCCGGTGAGCTGCCACATCGCGTCGAGGCCGAGGCAGCCCGGCATGATCGGGTTGCCCTGGAAATGGCACGGAAAGAACCAATGGTCTGGCCTGATGTCGAATTCGGCGCGCACCATGCCCTTGCCGTGCGGGCCGCCATCCTCCGAGATCGCCGTGATCCGGTCGAACATCAGCATCGGTGGCAAGGGCAGCTGCGCGTTGCCCGGCCCGAACAGCTCGCCACGGCCACAGGCGAGGAGATCATCCTTGTCGAAGCTGGATCGGCGTGCAGTCATGATGGCGTTTCGTGTTCCTGTCGCCGCGCGTTGGACGGCTTGCGCCCCTGTTAACAGGGGACCTCGCCGATGACAAACGCTGTGGAATCAGTCCTTCAGACCGCCCGCCGAGAGCCCGGCCACGATTTCCCGCTGCGCCACGACGGTCAGCACGATGACGGGAAGCGTCACGAGAAGCGCCGCGGCGGCAAGCGGTCCCCAGGAGATCTGCTCGAAGGTCAGGCTGTTGTAGACGGCGGAGGGAAGCGTCCGGCTGTTCTTGCCGCCGAGCACCACCGAGAACACGAAGTTGTTCCAGGAGAAGATGAAGGCGAGGATGGCGCCGACCATCATTCCGGGCTTCGCGAGCGGCACCGCGATATGCAGGAAGCTCTGCCAGAGCGTCGCGCCGTCGACATAGGCCGCATCCTCGAGCTCCTGCGGGATGCCCTCAAAATAGCCGATCATCACCCAGACGATGATCGGGATCGTGATGACGAGATGGGTGATGAGGAGCGCCCAGATGGAGCCGATGAGACCCGTCACCTGGAACACGAGGAACAGCGGGATCAGGTAGGAAAGTGCCGGCGTCATGCGCGCGATCAGGATCACGATCGCCGTCTTGTACGCCTTCGAGCGCGCGATGCCGTAGCCTGCCGGCACGCCGACCAGCAGCCCGATCAGCACGGCACCGCCGGTGACGAGGATCGAGTTCCAGAAATAGAGCAGGAAGTTGTTCTTCTCGAACACGTCGATGTAGTTCGCGAGCGTCGGCGGCGAGGGGATGAAGACGGGCGGGAAGGACGTGTTGTCGAGCTCGTTCTTGAGCGACAGCGAGATCATCCAGAGGAAGACGAGGATCGCCGGCGAGACCAGGGCGAAGACGGAAGCGCCGAGGCCGATCTTGCGCCAGACGCCGCCCGATTGGACGCGGTTGCTCATCAGGCGTTCCACTTCAGCTTCTGCCGCGTCCAGAGCAGGACGAGCGACAGCGCCACGATGATCACGAAGAACACGACCACCACCGCCGAGGCGTAGCCGAGATTGTAGAACTGGAAGGCCTGCAGGTAGAGGAAGATGTTGAGCGTCTCCGACGCCGTGCCGGGCCCGCCGCCGGTGATCACGAAGATCGTGTCGAACACCTTGAGGGCGTCGATGGTGCGGATCACGACCGCCACCATGATGTAGGGCATGATCAGCGGCAGCGTGATGAAGCGGAACATCTGCCAGTCCGAGGCGCCGTCGATCGTCGCCGAGTCGTAGGGGTCCGCCGGCAGCGCCGCCATGCCGCCGAGCACGATCAGCATGACGAGCGGCGTCCAGTGCCAGACCTCGACGAGCACGAGCGTCGCGATCACGGTGTTCGGGTCATAGACCCAGGCGAAGGGCGCGATCCGGACCAGCGACAGCAGGTAGTTGAGCACGCCGAGCTGGGGATGGAACATCATGGTCCAGACCAGGGCCACCGCCACCGGCGTCGCCATCATCGGCATGATGAAGATGGTCCGCAGCAGCCCCCGCCAGGGAAATTCGCGGTGGAAGACGACCGCCGCCCAGGTGCCGAGCGCGATCGGGAAGACCACGGCCAGCGCCGTGAACCAGAAGGTGCGCACGATCGATTCGAGGAACCGCTCGTCCTTCGCGAGCTTCGCGAAATTCTCGCCGCCGACGAATTCGTGGGCGCCGCCCACCTTGAACTCCATCAGCGACATCACGAGCGTGAACAGCCACGGGAAGACGATGACCGCCGCGATCAGAATGAGCGCCGGGAGCGCGAACAGGAAATAGCGGCGCGGCGCGAGGCGCACCGGCTGCGCCGCATCGGACTTCTTCGCCGCATCGGAGGCTGGGAGATCAAGCGTTGTCATACGGCGCCAAAAGAAGCAGGCCTCATCCTGAGCTTGTCGAAGGACGAGGCCTGCGTTTCAGGTTCGAGCCGGATCATCCTTCGACAAGCTCAGGATGAGGCCCATTGTCGGATCAGCCCTGCTCGCTCTTCTCGAGCACGGGCTTGAAGGCTTCCGTTGCCTTCTTGAGCTCCGTGGCAACGTCCGCGCCCGAGAGCGTGTTGGTCAGGCCGACGCCGAACACGTCGCGGAACTCCGTCACCGGAATGATCTGCGGCAGGCCGGCGCGGGCGATCTTGCCCGAAGCCGCGAGGCAGTCGAAATACTCCTTCGGGAAGCGCGAACCCTCCATCGCGGCCGGGTTCGACAGCGCCGAGGAGCGTCCCGGGGCGCCGGCGCCGGCCTTGAGCATCGCGAGCTGGTTGCCCTTGTTGCACATGAACTGCAGATAGAGCCAGGCCGCCTGCTTCTTCGTCGAGGTGCGGGTGATGCCCATGCCGTCGCCGAACAGCGCCGAATGATGCGCCTTCGGCCCACGCGGCGTCACGCCGTAGCCGACCTTGCCGACGATGCGCGACTTGGTCGGATCCTCGAGCGGGGTGGCGAAGCCGATGCCGTCGAGCCACATGGCGGCGCGACCCTGCATGAAGGTCGTCTGGCACTCGTTCCAGTTGAAGCCGACCGTGCCCGGAGGGGCGAATTCGCGGTTGAGGCGCTTGTACATCTCGCCCGCCCAGATCGCTTCCGGCGTGTCGGTCTGGAGCTGGCCGGTGGCGGACACGGTCTCCATGCCCTGTCCCAGCAGCCACGAGGTCCAGACCGGGATGTTGGCGTTCTTCAGCCCGCGCGAGACGAAGCCCGCGATCCCCTTGGACGGATCATTGAGCTTCTGCGCCGCCGTGACGAGCTCGTCCATCGTCTTCGGATATTCGACGCCCTTCTGCTGGAAGAGCTCCTTGTTGTAGTAGACCATCCAGAAATCGATGAAATGCGGCAGCGTGTCGACCGAGCCGTCCGCCTGCCGGCCGAAGCCGACCGCGCCTTCGGCGAAGTCCGCATAATCGAAGTCCGGCGAGGTCAGCGACGCGTCGGCGAGATAGGGACGCAAGTCCTCGAGCCACTTGCCCTTGGCGGCGAGGCGCTTCTGCACGTGAAGCGCCAGCATGCAGACGTCGAAGCTCGGGCGGCCCGAGGTGAACTCGATCATCGCCTTCTGGCGCTGCTGCTGCTCCGGCACCTGCTCCGACGAAACCTGGATGCCGGTGAGCGCCGTGAACTCCTTCTCGTGCGCCTGCAGCAGGTCCGAGCGCGGGTTCTTCACCAGCAGCACGTCGAGCTTCTGCCCCGAGAATCGCTTCCAGTCGAAGCGCGACTGGCCGAAGGCCTCGCTCCGCATCACGAAAGGCGCGGCGAAGGCCGCGGCCGTACCGGCCATCATATGCCGCCGCGATGGGCGGAGAATCGACTGACTCATGTTCTTGTCCTCCCTGGCCGATCTGGCGTCGGCTTCGTTTGCTGTGGCGCGATCCAAGCGCATCGCCGCACGCCGTGCAAGTCCTCACTGGCATCGCACTGACATGTCAGCCTTGACACGGTTTTGGGCGACATGCAACGCTGCCCGAACTGCGAGGAAACGATGACAAGCAAAGCCGGAAATGCGCGGATCGGTCTGAACTGCGCGCTGTCGACCCCCTTCACGCAATCCGGCGCAGTCGACCTGCGGCGCCTGACGTCCCATGCCGCCGATCTCCTGAAGCGAGGCTGCGACAGCGTCACGCTGTTCGGCACGACCGGCGAGGGCGCCTCGATCGCCGTGCCGGAGCGTCACAAGACGCTTGGCGCCTTCGAGGCGGCAGGGATTGCGATGCGGTCGCAGCTGATCGTCGGCGTCGCCGCCGCCACGGTGCACGACGCGGTCGAGCAGGCGAGGGCCGGCTACGAAAGCGACTGCCGGGCGCTTCTGATGGCGCCGCCGTTCTATTTCGCCGACGCCAGCGACGAAGGCCTCTTCCGCTGGTTCGCCAGCGTCTTCGAGACGCTGGGCCCGGCCGTGCGGGACGTCTTTCTCTACCACATCCCCGGAATGACCCGGAACCACATCTCGATCGAGCTGACGCAGCGGTTGATGAAGGCCTTTCCCGGCGTCGTCGTCGGCGTCAAGGATTCCAACGGCGACTGGGCGGCCACGGAGCGGCGCCTGAAGGAGCTGAAGGGCCTGCAGATCCTCGTCGGCGACGAGCGGCAGCTGGCGCGGGCCGTTCAGAACGGCGGCGCGGGCACGATCTGCGGCCTCGCCAACTACGCGCCTGAGCTGCTGCGTCCCGTGGCGCACGAGGGCAAGGCCGATCCGCGCGTCGACGCGATGGTGAATGCGATCCTCCAGCATTCCTTCATGTCCGCGGTGAAGGCCATGGTCGGCGAAACGCTGGGCGACCCGGCCTGGCGGACAATGCAGGCGCCTCTCGAGCCGATGGCCGATGCGGACGCGAAGGCGCTTGCGGCGAAGCTCGCCGCCATCCGCGACGGTTCGGCGGCGAAGGCCGCATGATCGCATGTCGTCGCCGCTGAAGCTCCGGGACAAGGCCTACGACAGCTTCACCGAGCGGCTGCTCTCGCGCGAGATCAAGCCCGGCCAGTTCGTCTCGCAGCGCGAGCTGGTCGAGATCACCAACATGCCGCTGGGCGCGATCCGCGAGCTGATCCCGCGCCTCGAGGCGGAGGGTCTGATCACCACCGTGCCGCAGCGCGGCATGCAGGTCGCGCATGTCGACCTCAATCTCATCCGCAACGCCTACCAGCTCCGGCTCTTCCTCGAATCGCAGGCGACGGCGCTCTTCGCCATCAACCGCAGCGACGATTCCGCGGCGGCGCTGCGCGCCTCGCACGAGGCGATCATCCGCCGCGCGGAGGCGGGCGAGCGCGAGACGCTGATCGCCGACGCGGAGGCGACGGACCGCAGCATGCACGAGGTGATCATCGACCACCTCGAGAATGACATCATCTCGAAGGCCTTCCGGGTGAACTGGATCAAGATCAAGCTGATCCGCCGCAACGAGACGCGGCTCTACGCCGAGCTCGTGGTCCCCGTTTTCAGGGATCATCTCAAGGTGATCGAGGCGATCGAGCGGAAGGACCCGGATGCCGCGGTCGCGGCGATGACGGCGCATATCGAATCGTCGCGGGCACGGGCGGTCGAGATGAACTGAGCTGAGCCGCTGTGTCCGGGAGGCCTGGCGGCCAACGACCAAGAAGAGAGCAATAGGGGAGGAAACCGATGACGACGGCAGACAGGCGCAAGCTTCTACTGGGTGCGGGCGCGGCAGGGGCGGTGATCGCCATGCCGACGGTACTGCGCGCGCAGGCTACGGTGGTCCGCTGGGGCGAGCAGCTCGCCGCGACCCACCCGCAGGTCATGATGGCGGAGCGCGCCGCCAAGGAGATCAAGGAGAAGACCGCCGGACGGCTCGACGTCCAGGTCTTCCCCAACAGCCAGCTCGGATCCGGCAAGGACATGATGGAAGCCGTGTCCGCCGGAGCGCTTCACTTCACCACGGAAGGCGCCGGCGCTCTCGGGGCCTTCCTGCCGCAGCTCACGCTGATCGAGGCGCCCTACCTCTGGCGCGACGCCGCGCATCTCGCGAAGGTCGGCGGCGCGCCCGTCTTCAAGACGATGAACGACGCGCTCGCCAGCCGCCGCAACATGCGGATGCTGAACGTGACCTACTACGGCAAGCGCCACCTCACGACCGGCACGAAGGAGGTGAAGACCCCGGCCGACATGGCGGGCTTCAAGCTGCGCGTGCCGCCGGTCGACGTCTTCCGCGCCATGGCCGAGGCCTGGGGCGCGCGGGCGACGCCAATCGCCTTCCCGGAGCTCTACCTCGCCCTCAGCCAGGGCGCCGTCGACGGGCAGGAAAACCCGCTGCCCACGATCCAGTCGGGCAAGTTCTTCGAGGTGCAGAAGTTCCTGGTGCTGACCGAGCACATCATCACGCCGCGCATCATCATCGCCAATGACGCTTTCTGGAAAGGGCTCCCCGCCGCGGACCGGACGATCGCGGAGGCGGCCTTCGCGAGCGCCGTCGCCTGGCAGGACAAGGAGCTCCTCGCGCAGGAGTCCGCCGCCGTCGCCCAGCTCAAGTCCGCCGGCATGACGGTGATCGAGCCGGATCTGGCAGCCTGGCGCGACCCCGTCCTCAAGCAGGTGCCGGCGAAGTTCGAGGAGCGCTGGGGCAAGGGCTCGTTCGACGCGCTGAAGGCGCTCTGACCAGCAGCGCCTGAACGGCGGCCCGGAACGGCTTGAGCGCCGTCGCCGGAGCCGCCGCCGCGCCAGTCATCCGTCGCCACAGGACGCTTTCGCATGGGTTTGCCCCGTCTTTCGGACGCTCTCGACCGCCTGATCCGCGCCGCCGCGGTGGTCCTTCTGCTGGCGCTTCTCGCCTGCGTGGTCATCGGCGTCCTCTCCCGCCAGCTCGGCAGCGCGGTCGCCTGGTCGGACGAGATGGCCCAGTATCTTCTGGTCTGGACAGGCTTCGTCGGCTGGACCATCGCGGCCCGCCGCCGGACTCATATCCGCATCGGCGTCTTCGTCGATCTTTTGCCGCGCACCGCCAGGATCATGGCGGAGGTCGCCATCCAGCTCTCCGTGATCCTCTGCTGCCTGCTGCTGCTGCGTTGGGGCGCGCCGCTGATCGAGCGGAACTGGGACGTCGAATGGGTCAGCCTCCAGCTGCCGGCCGGCCTCCTCTACCTGCCGATCCCCTTCGCCGCCGCCGTCGTTGCGGGGCAGGCCGTGGTCGAGATCACCGAGGCCCTGCGCGGGCGGATCGCCGGCCAGCCCGAGCCGGGGGCGCAGCCGCTATGACCGGGACGATGGGCTGGATCGTGCTCGGCTGGTTCGCCGCGCTGCTCGCCGGCGTGCCGCTCTTCGCGTCGATGGGGCTCGCGTCCTTCGCCTTCGTCTGGTTCGCGGGCATCCCGGGCGGCATCATTCCGCAGAAGATCGCCCAGGCCGCCAACTCCTTTCCTCTGCTGGCCGCGCCTTTGTTCATCCTGATGGGCAACATCATGAACTCGGCCGGCATCACCGACCGGATCTTCGCCTTCGCGACGGCCTGCGTCGGCTGGCTGCGCGGCGGATTGTGCCATGCCAATATCCTCGCGAGCGTGATCTTCGCCGGCATGTCGGGCTCCGCCGTCGCGGACGCCGGCGGCGTCGGCACGCTCGAGATCAAGGCCATGAAGGACGAGGGCTACGATCCCGAGACGGCGGCCGCGATCACCGCCGCCTCCGCCACCATCGGACCGATCATCCCGCCCTCGCTGCCGATGGTCGTCTATGGCGTCTCGGCTGACGTCTCGATCGGCGCCCTGTTCCTGGCGGGCGTGATCCCCGGCCTGCTGATGGCGGGCGCACTGATGCTGATGGTCACCGAGCTGGCGCGGCGGCGCAACATGCCGCGGCATCCCTTCCCCGGCCTGCGCGATCTCTGGATCGCCTACCGCCGGGCCCACTGGGCGCTGATGACGCCGGTGATCCTCTTCGGCGGCATGATCGCCGGTTTCTTCACCCCGACGGAGGCGGCCGGCGTCGCCACGGTCTATGCGCTGATCCTCGGCCTCTTCGTCTATCGCGACTTCGACCTGAAGCAGCTGCCGTCGATCATCGTCGACACGGTGGAGACGACCGGCGTCGTCCTCGCGCTCGTGATGACGGCCGGGGCGCTCGGCTGGTGCCTGTCGATCTCCCGCATTCCGCAGACCGTCGGGCCGATGATCGTCGATCTCGTCGGCAACCCTCTGATGTTCCTGCTTGCGGTCAACCTGCTGCTGCTGCTCGTCGGCTGCTTCATGGAGGCGCTGGCGGCGATGCTGATCCTGATCCCGATCCTGACGCCCGCGGCGGCGCAGTTCGGCGTCGATCCCGTGCATTTCGGCCTGATCTTCGTGCTGAACCTGATGATCGGCACGATCACGCCGCCCGTGGGCGTGGTGCTATTCGTCACCTCGAAGATCGCCGGCATCACCTTCGAGGCGATGTCGCGCGCCATCGTGCCGTGGCTCATCCCGCTCCTCGCGGTCCTGGTCGCGGTCACCTTCTGGCCGCCGCTGACGACCTGGCTGCCGGGATTGGTGATGGGACGCTGATCAGGGCCTCACGGCCGGCGTCTCGACCTTGAGGCCTTCCGCCCGCTCCTGCAGGTGGAGCTCGAGCGCGATCAGGGCGGGATCGCCATAGGGAAAGGGCTCGGCCCTGATGCCGGTCAGGCAGTTGCGCAGCCGCCGCTGCAGCGAGCCGACGCCCTGCCATTCCAGCCGGAAGATCGGATAGCCGTTGGCATGGCCCTGCGGGATGGTGGCGCTGCCGAGCTTCCGGCCCCAGCGCTCGTCGTGGCATTGCGCGCAGGAGAGGTCGAGCTGTCCCATCCGGCGCGTGAAGAAGGCGCGACCTTCCTCCCGGAACGGCGCCAGGCGCGGATCGGGGTTGGCCGCGATCGTCATGCCCCGCGACTGCAGGCCGACATAGGCCGTCATGGCCAGCAGGGGTGGGCTCTCCCGCGCCCAGCGCTCGCCGCCCTGCCGCTCGGTCCGGCAGTGCTGGATGCGGCCCGCGAGATCGATCGGCCGCTTGCCGGCATCGTCGAAGGCCGGATAGCGCGCCGCCACGCCCTTCATGCTCTGGCTCGCATCGCCATGGCAGCCGGCGCAGGCCTGCCGGCCGCCCCCCGGCGCGGCCGACCACAGCGCCTCGCCCTCTCGCGCCGCGAACATGGCGGGGTTGGCGAGATCGTCCCGCTGCATCGCCTGCGTGTCGGCGCTCATCTGGTCGAAGCCGGAGCGCCGCTGGTCCGGTGGGATCGGGTCGGCGTGGGCCACGGAGGGAAGAAGGCAGGCGACGATGGCTGCAAGGAGCGCGCGACGTCGCCCTCCGCTGTCATCCCCGGCGCGCCGCAGGCGCGGGAAGGGGATCCAGATCAATGCCGCCAAGAAGGGGCTGGATTCCCTTCCCCTCCGCTTCGCTCCGGCCGGGAATGACATGGCGGAGCTGATTAGCCTTCGACGACGATCGACGCCGTCTCCTTCCAGACCATGCCCTTCTCGTCGCGCCACTCGAACTGGATCGGTCCCGACGCCGTCGCCACGACGGTGAATTGCATCAGCGGATAGGCGGCAAGCGCCGGATGCATGTCGGCGCGGAAGACCTCCTCGCCGTCGTAGCGGCAGGTGAACAGATAGATGATGTCGCGCGGGATCGGCTGCCCTTCCGCGTCGCGGCGGTGGCCCGTTTCCATCGGATGCGCGATCATGGCGGAGAGGGTGACGACCTCGCCCTTCTTCGCCGTCGTCGGAGCCTTGATCAGGACTCGCGCCATAATGGTCACTCCTCGAGGCAGGCGGCGATGGTGATGATCACCTCGACCTGGTTGGACCAGAGCGAGCCGTCGGAGAGCTCGGCCACGGCCGCCAGCTTCTGCGTGGTGGCGAGGCGGATACGCGTGTCGACGCGCGAGGAGCCGTTGCGGGGTCCGAGGTGAAACACCGCGACCTCCGGGTTCGGGTTCTTCTCGTTGAAGACGCCGATGCGGCGCACATGCGCCTCGGCGGTCTGCGGATGATCGACAAACACGCCCATCGAGGCGGAATTGCCGTTCTCCACCAGCGGCGAGATGTCGATCTTCACCTTGCCCGCCTGGATGGGCTTGCCACCGGCGAAAGCCTTGATGGCGGCCTCCATGTCGGCGGTCTCCGCGCGCGTGGCGGCGGGCAGCAGCGTCGCGGCCGCGCCGGCGAGGAGGATTGTGCGTCGGTCGAAGGTCGGGATCATTCGCGTCTCCATCACTCCCTCAGCGTTCGCAGGAACGCCACGACATCCTCGATCTCCTGCGCCGATAGGATCGTCTTGCCGGCGAAGGCGGGACCGACGCGCTGGAGCCCGTCGGTCCGGTGGTAGGCCGGCATGATGGATGTGGGGTTGACCTTGCGGCTGTCCACCATCCGGAGCCGGAGCTGACCTTCACTTGACCGTGACCCCGCGCCCGCGAGCGACGGCGCGAGATCGCCCTGGAACCTCTCCTCCGGAAAGGGTCCGGAATGGCAGAGCAGGCACAGGCCTTTCTGCCGGGTCACGACGATAGCCCGCCCGCGGGCGGGATCGCCGATCAGCCCGCCGAGCGGGGAGGGGATCGCATCTCCGACGATCGTGGGCTGGGCGAACGCTGGGGTCGCTCCGAAGAAGAACGCGAGCAGCGCTGCAGCGGCTTCTCCCTTGGGGGACGCTGTCAGGCGGAGCCTGACTGATGAGGGAGAACAACTGACGCCGGGCTTCTTCCTCACGCGATCCGCTGCGCGGGCCACCTTCCCCCAAGGGGGAAGGAGCGCGCGCACCAACCTCAAGCCCTCCTCAGGTCCGTGTTCTTCATGGGCAGGTGCCGGATGCGCCGGCCCGTCGCCGCATGGATGGCGTTGAGCACGGCCGGGGCCGCCACCGCGATCGTCGGCTCGCCGACGCCGCCCCAGAAGTCGCCGGACGGCACGAGGATCGACTCGACCTTGGGCATCTCGTCGATGCGCATCGCCGGATAGGTGTCGAAGTTGCTCTCGACGATGCGGCCGTCCTTCACCGTGCATTCCTGATGGAACGCCGCCGAAAGGCCGTAGACGAACGAGCCCTCGACCTGCGCCGCCACCTGATCGGGGTTGACGACATGGCCCGGGTTCGTCGCCGCCACGATGCGATGCACCTTGATCTTGCCGTCGTTGCCGACCGAGACCTCGGCCGCCGCCGCGACATAGCTGCCGAAGCCCATGATCTGGGCGAGGCCGCGATGCACGCCGGCGGGGGCTGGCGTGCCCCAGCCGATGCCCTTGGCGGCCGCCTCGAGCACGGCCAGATGCTTCGGGTTGTTCCTCATCAGCCGCCGGCGGAACTCCAGCGGATCGACGCCGGCGGCCTGCGCCAGCTCGTCCATGAAGCATTCGACGTAGATCGCGTTCTGGTTGAGGTTGACGCCACGCCAGAAACCCGGCGGCACATGCGGGTTGCGCATCGCATGGTCGATCAGCAGGTTCGGGATGGAATAGCCGAACGGACCCTCGGCGCCGCCGGGGTTGAGGCCCTGGAAGACGACCGGGTCGCGCCCGTTCTGCAAGCCCTGCGGATTGACGCCGGCGAGGATCGACTGGCCGGAGATGCGCATGTGCAGGCCGACCAGGTTGCCCTGCGCATCGAGGCCGCCGGTGAGCTTGCACTGGGTGATCGGGTGGTAGGTGCCCTGCGCCATGTCCTCCTCGCGCGACCAGAGCAGCTTGACCGGCGTGCCGGGCATCTGCCTCGCGATCTGCACGGCCTGGATCACGTAGTCGGCGCGCCCGCGCCGGCCGAAGCCGCCGCCCAGATGCACCTTGTAGACCTCGACCTTGGAGGCCGGGTGCCCGGAGGCCTGCACGGCGGCGCCGAAGGCGGCCTCGCCGTTTTGCGTCGGGCACCAGACCTCGCACTTCTCGGGCGTCCAGAGCGCGGTGGCGTTCATCGGCTCCATGCAGGCGTGGTTCTGCAGCGGATAGCTGTAGGTGGCCTCGACCCGCTTCGCGGCACCCGCGATGGCGGCCTTGGCGTCGCCCGCCTTGTTGCCCTCGAAGGCCTGCTCGGCGTCGAGGCCTTCCTTGACGAAGGCGACGATGTCCGCCTGCGACACCTTGGCGTGGCTGCCCTCGTCCCAGGTGATCGGCATCGCCTCGAGGGCGGAGTTCGCCTGCCACCAGGTATCGGCCACGACCGCGACGGCATTGTCGCCGACCTGCACCACCTTCTTCACGCCTGGCATCGCCATCGCCTTGGCGGCGTCGAAGCTCGCCACCTTGCCGCCGAAGACGGGGCAGGCCTTGATCGAGGCGTTCAGCATGCCCGGCAGCTTGATGTCGGCGCCATAGACCTGCTTGCCGTTGAGCTTGTCGACGGTGTCGAGCCGCTTCATCGGCTTGCCGGCGATCGTCCAGTCCTTCGGGTCCTTCAGGGTGACATTCTTCGGAGGCTCGATCTTCGCCGCCGCCTCGGCCACCTTGCCGTAGGTCGTGCTGCGGCCCGAGGCCGGATGCGTGATGACGCCCTTGGAGACCTTGCAGTCGGCCGCCGGCACGCCCCAGCCGTTGGCCGCGGCCTGCACGAGCATCATGCGCGCGGCCGCGCCGCCCTCGCGGACATACTGCTCCGATTCGCGGATGCCGCGGCTGCCGCCGGTCGAGAAGTTCCGCCAGACGCGGTTGCGGGCGACGTTCTGGCCAGGCGTCGGATATTCCCAGGTGACCTTCGACCAGTCGCACTCCAGCTCCTCGGCGACGAGCTGGCAGAGACCGGTCAGCGTGCCCTGGCCCATCTCGGAGCGGGCGACGCGGATGACGACCGTGTCGTCGGGCTTCACGACGACCCAGGCATTGACCTCCGGCGTCGCCGCGCCCTGCGCGCCGGCCGGCGTGGTCGAGAAGCCGAGGCTGAAGACGCCCGCGGCGGCGGTGGCCGAAGCGATGAAGCCGCGGCGGGAAACAGCGAGAGCTGCGCTCATGACGATTCTCCTCCCTCTCTGCGGCTCAGACGCCGGCGGCCTGCTTGATGCCGGCGCGGACGCGGTTGTACGTCCCGCAGCGGCAGATGTTGGTGATGTTGGCGTCGATGTCGGCGTCGGTCGGCTTCGGCGTCTTGGCGAGCAGGGCCGCCGCCGCCATGATCATGCCGGACTGGCAATAGCCGCACTGCGGCACCTCGAGGTCCAGCCAGGCCTTCTGGATCGGATGGGACGAATCGGGCGACAGGCCCTCGATCGTCACGATCTTCTGCTCGGCCCGGATCGCCGAGACCGGCAGGGAGCAGGAGCGCATCGGCTCGCCGTCGATATGCACCGTGCAGGCCCCGCACTGGGCCACGCCGCAGCCGTACTTCGTGCCGGTCAGGCCGGCCTGCTCGCGGATCGCCCAGAGCAGGGGCGTGTCGGGATGGACGTCGAGATCGCGCACCGTCCCGTTGATGTTGAGCTTCACCATGCGACATCCTCCCCGAGGTCACAAACCTCTTGGGACGGAAGCTATCGTAACTTCCCGTAATGTCACCGCCCTCCGGCGCTCACGAAGGCGTGAGATCGCTGTTTCGCCGCGCCCCGAGGTCGCCTATGGCATTGCCGCGTGCAGGAGGATGCGATGGCGCGGCGGTTCGATGTTCTGGCGTTCGGCGAGCCGATGGTGGAGTTCAACCAGACCGGCGGGGCGGGCAGCCGCAACTATCTGCAGGGCTTCGGCGGCGACACCTCGAACGCCGCGATAGCGGCCGCGAGGCAGGGGGCGAAGGTCGGCTATCTGACCGCCCTCGGCCCAGACCTCTACGGCCGGATGTTCCGCGACCTGTGGGATGCCGAGGGCGTCGACCACAGCCTCGTCCGCGATGATCCCGACGCTTACACGGCGGCCTATTTCGTGACCCACGGGCCGAAGGGGCACGAATTCAGCTTCTTCCGCGCCGGCTCCGCCGCGAGCCGCATCAAGCCCTCCGACCTGCCGCTGGCTGCCATCGGCGAGGCGCGCATCCTGCATCTCTCCGGCATCTCGCTCGCCATCTCCAACAGCGCCTGCGACGCCTGCTACGCCGCGATCGACGCGGCCCGCGCCGGCGGAGGCCTCGTGTCGTTCGACACCAACCTCCGGCTCCGGCTCTGGACCAAGGACCGGGCGCGCGCCGTGATGACGGATGTGATCGGCCTCAGCGACATCTGCCTGCCGAGCTTCGACGACATCGTCGCCATCACCGGCATCGAGGACCACGACCGGCTCGTCGACTTCTGCCTCGGGCGCGGCGCGAAGATCGTCGCCCTCAAGCTCGGCGCCGAGGGCGCGATGGTGGCGGACGGGACGCGGCGCGTCCGCATCGGCCCGAAGCCCTGCCGGCCCGTCGATGCGACGGGCGCGGGGGACACGTTTGGAGGCTCTTTCCTCGCCCGCATCGCGGCAGGCGACGACATCGAGGCGGCCGGCCACTATGCCGCGACGGCCGCGGCTCTTTCGACCGAGGGCTACGGCGCGGTCGAGCCGATCCCCCGCGCCGACCGGGTGCGGGCGGCGCTCGAGGCGTCGGCTCGGGTCGACTGACTCTGGCCGTCAGTTGACCTTGGACCAGCTGACCGACCGGCAGATCAGGCCGCCGAGCACGCAGCCGCTGGTGGTCATGGTCGAGCCGGAGAGCGTCAGCTTGCCGGAATAGGTCTTGCCGTCTTCCGGGTTGAAGGCCTTGCCGGACCAGGCGTTCGCGCCGGCGGGCGCCATGTCGTAGAAGATCCGCTGGCCGACCTTCGCCGGGCCGGACGGGTCCTTCACCCAGGTCAGCGTGCCGCAGAAGTTGGGGCCGCAGGGCGCGATCCGGACACGCGAATTGCCGTTGTCGCGGAGCCAGGTCCCGGTCGGATCGGCGAGGGCGGGCGAAGCACCGGCGGCAAGCAGGATGGCGGCGGCGGCGGCGCAGATGGCGGTTTTCATCGTCGTTTCTCCCTGAAGGGCCCTGTTGGCGGGCCTTGGGCGCCAATCTAGCGCCCTGCCGGCACGTCTCCAAGCAAAATGTTCAGATGTGAACCGTCCTGCCCCGCGCTTGTCAAAGCAGCGATCCGCGTGCATAGACCGCGCAAGGGCGCGCGAGCGCTCCGGAGACGTGGCCGAGAGGCTGAAGGCACTCGTTTGCTAAATGAGCGTACCCCCAAAAGGGTACCGAGGGTTCGAATCCCTCCGTCTCCGCCACTTTACCTAAATAACTGAAAAATATTATATTTTCCCGGCGGTGACGCTGCCAATTGGGGGAGTTTCTGGGAGCGATCCTGGTGTTAGAGCAGTCGCTTCCAGCTATCCGCTGTCCGCATTTCATCGATGTTGGCCCACGTTGAGAACCAAGCAGGCTTCGCTCCGATGGGGCGAATCCCGACAATCCGTTTAGTCGGAACACCGGCTCGTCCTCCTCGACTTGAGTTCTCGCTATTGGAAAGCGCCTGCATGCTGCCTCAAGTGAGCGTCGAGACGTGGCAACGATTTCGCCCGGAGCATCGTAAAAGTTTCACGGACAGCAATCCGCATGAAGTTATCATACTCGATGCGCAGACGTGAATTGAATCGTCTTGCAATAGTAACAGTTATATTGAAAATCATCCGACCTATCGTCTTGCCGCATATAGTTCCAAGGACACGATCACTTGATACCTTTACAACCGCCTTTGGGCGCGTCCTGTATCCGATTTCAGAAAGTCGATTTTCCATGACGGTAACATTGAGTATTGGTGGAAAACATGTAACATCAATTACACTGCCGGGCTTTTTCCGAGACAAGATACAAGGTTTTGATCTCGCTTTGAGGGCAATATCTATCTCACACCATTTCACAAGATGGTTTTCAAGTCGATCCAATATTTCATCCAACTCTCTTTTAACACGAGAGGCCGAGGCAGGGCCAATTAAATGAGACAGAATTTGATAAACAACTGGCCTCGAAAGAACATCAGACTCCCAACTGTAGCCCATCGTCTTGGCAGCCCTGGGATGGTTGACAATGATGCCTATATGTTCATCGTAGTCGGAGTCCATGCACACGCTTACAGTGTCACATCCCGTAGTAATGATATCATCTAGTATCCTGCATAAGGTATCCTTATTGCCAACAGACTTGAAATAAATCGTCCGTCCGTGTCCTACGTGTTCTGCGACATGGGACCAAAACAGAGTGTCCATCGTGTCTTCGACAATGGCTTGATTGAGAGCATCCTCATGACTGAGCGAGGTTCCCCCTTCACAGAAGGCTACGACGTCAACACGATAAAAGAGCTTCAAACTGCCTAGTGCTGATGGCGATCTCCGAAACGTCATGGAATTAACGTCTCCATGTCAATCGTGTGCTTCGAGAGGTTGCCTACGATGTCGGGAGAGTGGGTAGCGGCGATTATCTGGGCAGCAGGATTCAATGCTCTCAAGCTGGCGACAAGGCGCTCTTGCCACAGGACGTGAAGAGATAGTTCGGGCTCGTCGGCAATGAAGATCGCTGGTCGCTCCCTTTGTAGTAGGGTCTCACTCAGCAGGATCAGCAATTGCTTCTCGCCACTAGATAGCATGCCTGTCTTCAGTGTTTTTCCAGAGCGAGACTTGAATTGAATTTCATTGCTGGCGGTAAGTTCCATCTCCTTGCGTTGAAGAAGTTGGTTCGTTATCCGTATCCATTTGTCACGAGGAGCAAATATGGATGTGAGGCGCTCTTGGAGAGAGTTCCATCTATCAATGATTGCTGAGATTCTCTTCAAGCCGAGGACGTAAATAGCATCATCAATTGCCATGCTGCCGTCATTCCGCTTCTTCAGTCGTCTCTCGACTTCTGCGCCACGAAGTCTGAAAGATTGAAGTAGAGTATCAGACAAAGGCTTCGAGACATGTAGCTCATCGAATATGAATGAAAGAATATCGATCTGCTTGTCAATTTCTTCGAGGGGCGGCTTGTCGAATAGATCATAATGACTCTGATTTTCTACAAGAGAGACAAACATCGATTCCTGAAATTGCCTGACCTCATCGTCCTTTCTCTGAGATAGAGTTGAAAAATATCTTACGATCTCGTTCGATATGGCTTCTATCTTCTGATCAACCGTCGATTCATACGACCTCTCTTCGCGTGGTCTTTCGACCGCTGAGGCTCGATGCACAGAGAGCCAGTTAACCTGCACAAGCTCGCGGATGCGCTCATTTAGTTCCGACGGCATGAAGCGATACATGTCCCGAAACATGCGAGAGTCGGCGGGATATCGCCGCATCAACATTTGTTCTTCGATGTGATCGAGCGAGTAGCGCCTTTCAGATGCATTGCGACCATCGCCCTTCAGGCGATACTCTATAAGATCGAACGGACGTTCTTTCTTCCTGGTCTTTACCACACTGATTCTTGGTCCGTCTGGTCGATCCGATGCGAGGTGGATAACGATCCTCCTGAACGGAATTCGATCCAATGTCGGAAAATCTGCCGTCAGCGCTGCCGCAATTAGATTGATCAGCGTGGTCTTGCCGGTGCCGTTCGGTCCGATCAAGAAAGTGACCTGAGGAAAGAGATTCAATTCAAAGTCATGGGTGTCCCAGAAGCCCTCAACAGAAACCCTGGAGATATGGTGCATTTCTTCACCTCAACTGCTAGCAGCAATCTCTGCAACAGGAAGCGTCGTTTGTGAAGCCATTGGCCCAGTTCGTTATCACTATACCCGGCGGCGGGCACAATAGCGGCGGTTCGATATCGTGGATTGACAACCCAAATCGAACCGGTATTATGGCACCGTCCAAATCGAACTGTGGTGGTTGTCATGTTCATCCGTGGGTATCTGCGAGCGTCTACCGTGACGCAGGACGCAGAGAGGGCTCGCGACGATCTGACCAAGTTTGCCGAGGAGCGAGGCCAGCGTATCGCGGCCTTCTACGTTGAGAACGATTCTGGGGCGAAGCTCGACAGGCCTGAACTTCTTCGATTGCTCGCCGACGCTACTCCAGGCGATATATGCCTGATTGAGCAGATCGACCGTCTTACCCGTCTTCGGGCCGAGGACTGGAATAAGCTCAAGGCGATGATCACCGGAAAGGGTCTCAGGATTGTAGCGCTGGACCTGCCAACCTCGTGGCTGATGTTCCAGGCCGAACCAGACGATTTTACCGCTCGTCTGTTTGACGCGGTGAACGCCATGATGTTGGACGTCCTCGCTGCCGTGTCTCGGAAAGATTATGAGGATCGTCGAAGGAGGCAGGCGCAGGGGATCGCCAAGGCCAAGTCGGAAGGACTCTACAAAGGCCGTCCAACCGACAGGAAGCGGCACGCCGACATTGCCGCGCTGCTGGCGGCGGGGCACACTTGGACTTTTGTTCAGAGAACCACAGGTGCATCGCGCTCCACCCTTGCACGTATTAGGAAGCAAGTGGAGGGCGAACCCGCGTAATATCGCTTATATCCGCTACCCCGTATGTGTTGTTTTCAAATTGCGTTCTTTCATTTTCCTCAGGCGTTCCCGAATTCCATCAAGCATTTCCTCCATAGACAAATCTTTCTTGGCAATATTCTCTGAATGATTTGCGTGAGAATCGTTGCTAATATTGTCTAATGTATGTTTGGAAGGGGTATATGTGAACTCTTCTATGTTGTCTGTTGTCTCTGTGTTGTCTGTTGTCTCTGTGTTGTCTGTTGTCTCTGTGTTGTCTGTTGTCTCTGTGTTGTCTGTTGTCTCTGTGTTGTCTGTTGTCTCTGTGTTGTCTGTTGTCTCTGTGTTGTCTGGAACTTTCAACTGCTGTTCCAGCCGAAGTCCAGTAGTGAGCGATTCCGAGGCATTTTCTGCTTCATTTCGATGGATATGAGCAACTTCGGTCAAGGGGCGGGGACACTCTGAAGGGTGGTCAGCCCTCGATTTGACGCTCGAACAACGAGTATTATCTAGGGTTATATTCCTATAAAGGTTGTCGATCCAATCAGCCCACTTCGGCTCATACGGCAGTGAGAAGCGCGTCGTGCGGTCGTCTTCACCCCATACGCTGTAGGCTCGCACCTGTTTGGTGCCGTAACTCGAAATCCGTTCCAAATTCTCTGCCATCGTCGGGCCTTTCCACATCGCACGTGCGAGGACCCTGCGTGGGCCGGGAAAGGTCCTTCGCATGTCGTCGATGAGGGCGTCTGGGCTGCTATGGCCCCGGCAGTCGAACACGCCGTGGAGATGAACGATGATGACGCGCTCATCAGGCGCGATGTCATCGATCCCGAACCACTGGAGCATCTGCTTCTTGTATTTGCCCACCAGGACGCGATGGGCGAGGTCAATTTCGATCAAGCCAGCCCAGCGCGTGCCGCGCTTCAGCCTACCATTCAGCATGGTGCAGTCGCGAAGGTCACCATTGAACTGTGCAATCATCGCCTGGACGCGGTCGGTGACATCATCAGTCAGCTTCACCTTGATGGCACCGATGATGATGGTGACGTAGCGTGCCCACTCTGGTGGCGTTCGATTGAGGACTTGGTGGTCCATCTGCATCGTGTCCCGAAATTCGGGAAGGCCGGGGACGTCTCCTTCGAATTTTTGCTTTCTGTGTCCGCGCGTGGTCACAGCGCCATCGCCCATTCGTCGGCGCGTGACAGAATGGTGGCCTGATCGTCCGTATCGTCAGCCCAGCCACGCTTCACGACGAGGTGGGCTGCGGGGTTCAACGGCGACCCATTCAGAAACGCGACATGGACCTCGATATCCCAGCCCAGATCAGAAGACTCGTCATGGAATGAGACGATGACGCGGTAATCCTCGGCACCACGAGGAAGGCTGGAACGGCGAATCCGGCTATCCTCGCAGAAAAAATGCGCTCCTCCATAGATAAATTTTGACTTGTGGCCGACGTCTGACCGATGATTATGGAATGCGAGCGAGAGAATGATTTTCAGGTTGGGCATAAAATACTCCTATGGTGTCTGCTATTTATAAATAACGGAAATGAATACAGAGAAAGGATATCAAAACAGAATGACGCCAGCAATATTCATCGAAGTCGCAACGAGCTTGAAAATGCTCGGTCTGATCCGATCCGACCGTGAATTCGCTCGGATGCTGGGCATGAATGATCTGTGGACCTATAGCCTTCGGCGTCTGGGTCCTCACGGCACGCGACAGGTTCGACAAAGCGCGGCGATGAGGCTTCGGCTCCGCCTGGACGATTGGAAAGGTCGAGCGAACCGTCCTGTCGCCGAGGCTTTGGCAAGGCTGATCGAGATCATGGACGAGGCGGACAGGAGGGCGCGCTTTATGGCGCGAGGCCGATGACCGAGTGGTCGCGCGCCGGTCGGAGTGTGCAGCTTGCTATCGCCGGATGGCGATGGGCTGAAGAAGATTACCAACGCTCGCTGTTGAAGGCTGTCGAGAAGCCCACGGCTGACGCTGTGATTGCCGACATGGAACACGGGTTCCAAACTGCATGGGCTATCCTCGACGACATTCGAGACGGTCGGACCCGGAAGAATTCAGGCTCTGCGGAAGCTGTGCGCATGGCACGTGCGCGCCTGGACGAGCCTTCAATGAAAAATTTCGTCTGGGCGCAGATGGAAGAACTGCACCGGCTGATGGATATACTTCGAGCGCGTCGCGGTCGGAGATCGGTTCGCGAGGGTAGCGCTATATCTGCCGATCTCGCCTACCGCTTGCGAAGCAAGCAAGACGAGGAACGTCGCCTCGTGATCCAGACGCGTCAGGAGCTAGCGGCCCTCCGCCGTGAGATCGTGACCATCAAGAAGCTCATCGCCGACATACGAGTTGGCCGACTGGATGAGGGCAGGGCGGGACCTGTGCGGAGAGAAATCATCGACCGTTTGGGGAGGCTTGAAGCCCGCGTGGCCCCTTGAACGGTCGGAGCGGGGACTGACGTTAAGCCCGTCGCTGATCCAGGAGGAATGCGAAAGCTTCACTCTGACAGCTATCTGTGTCAGCCAATTCGGGTTCATGCCTGCCTCTCCATCGGGGACCATCAATGAAGAATGCGGCCCTTATCCTGGCGGTTGCGCTTGTCGTTGCTTCAAGCGCTACAGCGTCAGCGACGGCACTCTATCGCTGCACTCTGGAACAGGGTCTTAGCCTGAACAACGATGGCCGGTTCGAAGCCAATAAGGCGACTGAATTCTGGCGCGGAGGATACAGCCCGCTGATCGTCGACACGGCATCCGGAACCGTGCGATTTGGAAGCGCCGCTCCAGTGTCCTGGACCATTTTCCAACGTGGTGACGGTGAAGCCTCGAACGACTGGATCATCGCTCCGCCGGTCGGAGATGTTCGACTGACTAAGGTCGCGATCACAGACTTCATTCGTATCCGGGCATGGAAGGAAAGCCCTCGCCCTATCATCTTCATGATCAGACTGACGATGATGTTCTCCGGAACCTGTGCCGAGGTGAAGTAACTTCGGAGGAGCTTGGACAGCGATCCGGTAGCCACCCGCAGGGTGCCTTCCTGGGGGGATAACCGCTATCGCGCTAGGAGGCTCTTGGCGTGCCCTCGGGACGCTTGCAGTGCCGCGCCTCGCGCTCATTGCTCAAGTCCGCTGTGAAAGCTCCTGGGCGATCTGAGAGCAGTGGCAGCAGCGCCCACCCATCCGGAGGGCTTCCTGTGACAGGCCTCGGTCCAGTCGGCAATCGCGGAGGTAGTGACGAACTAGCTTCAAAATGATTTCGCCACTAGATAGGCGACCACGAGACGGGCGGAGAGGCCAACAATTGGCACCAGCGCCGTCCAAATGGTGAGACCGAGACTTCCCCACCAACTTCTATCCAGGGTGGCGATTTCCCGCTCCATCTTGATGTCCTTGGCGGTCTGATCGTCGGCGTCCTGCCAGCGGAAATCCACGTGCGGGGCATTGTTCCGGTAGTCCATCCAGAACAGGTGAAGTGCCTGCTTCATGCATCGGAAGCGAACGGCTGTGACGCGATCTGTCTGCTTTTGATACTCCTGCCCTACGAGAATGAGGGAGGTCCAGGCGTAGAGCACGACCTGTGTCAGGATGACGAGATAAACTCCCAACGGGCCGGGGACCCGGAAGGCAGCGACGGTTGCAGCAAAGGCTAGGACTCGAACGGTTATCCCAGAAACAGCGATGGGTATGACGTCACGATTGTCGGCCCAATCATTCATAATGTTACTCCGGCTCCTGCACGCCCTGAAACTTCTGCGCGATACAGGCTACCGTTTTCCCCGCGTGGCCGCAGACTGTTTCTTTCGAAATTCGATCTTTCGCCAGACGTCAGCGAGATGGGTCATATCCAGGTCGAACTTGATCCGCTCCAACTTCTTCTGAGCAATTGCTAGTGGATAGGTGCCATACTTCACCCCATGCCCATCGCCCTCATGACCAGCTATGGCATCGGTCCATTGCTTTTCGATGTCCACGCTGCGAGCTTTGGTGATCCACGTGTGTCGAAATGAGTGAACGACCTTCCGTTGGTCATTCACGCCCGCACGGTCGATGGCTCGATTGCAGCGTTTCGAAAGGGCTGCGGCGAACTGTCCCCTCTCAGACTCCTTCAGATCAGTGAATAGCCGCCCTGGAGGGGCTCGTTCGCAGAACTCGCGAAACCCAAGTTTCAACATCGTTGAATGGAGCGGCACCGACCGTGTCGAGGCTTCTGTCTTCACAGTTCCCCGAACGGTAAAGGTGAATATGCCCTTCTGCATAGAAAACTGATCTCGATCTGCTTGCGCCCATTCATTTATCCGCCCTCCATGGAGTAGAAGCCCAAGCATTATCCAGAAATCAGATGGTTCAGAGTAACGTCCGTGACCATCTATACAGAATGTCTTCCCAAATATTACACTGATCTCTTCATCAGTAAAGTCAAGATACTTTGTATCAGCATGGGGCTTAACTTTAACTGCGCTCAGTTCAGAAAATGGATTCCTGATGTTGAGTCGCTTGCAGGCGGGATAGAGAACCGCCCGGATGGCGTTGGTGTATGAATTGACTGTTTGACCGGTCAGCCGTTTTGCCCTCGTCTCATCCGCCCATGCTACGCTCTCGTTGAAACCTCTGACACTCGCCGGACGTCTGACCGGAAAACTTAGCAGAGCCTTTCGAAAGTCCTCCGCCTGCCTTGTCGTCAGATGGGTCACGCGGGCATCGTCCCCTAGCCATTCCTGAAAAATTCCGATCCGTGCACGCCACAGTTGCTCTGTTTTCGGCCTGACTTCGTGTGCTCGACTGAAGTATTCCTTGACAGCACCGGATATTGTTGTTTCAGTTAAGAGGTCAGCTTCCTGAAATTGTTCAGTATGAAGTGGAAATCGAGAGTTCTTGAACTCTGGAAATAGGGTATCATGGTCAATTCTATTTGAATGAAATTTCATATTGCCGTTCAGAAGAGAAATACATTGCTTGGCAAAGCTGGGGTAAGACGGCAGTATGGCCCTATATTGACTGTACGTGGCTGCAATTCCTTCGCGAACTGCTGCTGGGTCGGCACGCTCCGCTTTCTCGCGTTCAGAGAAGGGTCCGCTCCGTGCTCCTTCAAAATGTAAATGCCAATGTTCTCGGAACCAATCATCCGCCACCTCGCGATACAGTCCCCTGTCCAGGGAGTGGCGGCTAATCAGTGTTCCGTCATCAGTTTCGAGATCGAACGAGGTGACGGATCGCTTTACGCGGAAGTGCCCTAGCGTGAACACGGTCTCACGAGCGTTCTCGGCTCGGGACTGTGCGATCTTCTCTACCCACTCCGCGATGTGGGGAGCGGCAAGTCGGATCGCATGTGACCTCGACGTGGCGCGCAGAGACCTCGTGATCTCCTTCTGACCTTTGAAGCGTGAACGAACGTCTTCCGGGACCACGATTCGGAAGAACCATCGCCCCTTCTTGTGCTGCACGTAGGCCATTCGCAAACCGTTATTGGGGGACGTTTTGGGGGACAATGTGGGGAGATTCGTCCGGAAAACGCCAGCAAAATCAATTTCATTCGGGAATCAGCTTTCATTACAGGCTGCTACCATTGTAGATGCGAACGACTCCCTCCGTCTCCGCCATTTTCCTGCTCTACATCGAAACCTTGTCCGCGCCGACCAGCAGGTCGCGAAGCGAACTCGGGACCGGGAAGCCGTAGCCCTCTTCCTTGATGTAGGCGCGCAACCGGCCTTCGCGATGATAGGTGCTCGTATAGAGCTCGGAACCGATCATCTGCAGCGCCAGCACCAGCGCCTGGAGCGGATCGCCTCCTCCCGATTCGAACGTCCGTTGCCCCTCCGGCCAGTCGATCACATAGCGACAGGACCAGGCATTTTCTCGCGGCTCGGGCTTATGGAGTTCGATTGCAATCGGACGCTCTTTGGCGCCAGTCCGAAGGTAGATCGTGTGCGAGAGGATAAGCATGTCCGGTCTCAATAATTGAGCGGTGGTATCGGACGTCCAGCCAAGCAATTCCCATATCGCACCATGGCCTGAGCGTGGCAGCGTGACGGGGACCAGAGCAAAGCTTGGCAAAACCCGCCGATCGGTCCGCACAATGAGACACTTCCCACTCTGCCGGCTCGGGTTCTCGCTTGCCCTGGCCCAAGCCTCACACCCGCAGCGTCTCGCCCCCGCCCACCGCCACCACATCCACGGCCTGCGTGATCACCTGCGCGCCCGCGATCTTCAGCACGCCCGACACCGGCGCGACGTCGGCGTAGTCGCGGCCGACGGCGACGACCACGTGGTCGTTGGCGACGGCGATGCCGTTGGTGGGGTCGAGCTCGACCCAGCCCGCCTCCTCGCCGCACCAGACCGTCACCCAGGCATGCATCGCGTCGGCCCCTTCGAGCCGGGATTGGCCCTCGGGCGGATGGGTGCGCAGGAAGCCGGAGACATAGCCCGACGGCACGCCGATCGCCCGGAGCGCCGTGATCATCACATGGCTGAAGTCCTGGCAGACGCCGTGCCGCTGCGCGAAGGCCTCTCCCGCCGGCGTGTCCACATGGGTCGCGTCGGGGTCGAAGCGCATGTCCCTGAACAGCGCGGCATTGAGGGTCGTCGCGGCCTGCAGGACGGTCATCGTCCCGTCCGTGACGGCGCGCGCGTAGGCGGCGATCGCCGCATCCGGAGCGACGCGGCGGGACGGCCCGGTGAAATGGTGCGGCGACTGCGGCCCGAGCGAGCGATGCCGCATCACGATCGCATCGAAGTCCGAAAGACGCGGCGACAGGTCAAGGGCGGGCGGGTTGAATTCGCGGTCGACGCGGGCCTGCACCTGGAAGGAGAGCCCGCCCCGCACCTCGCGATAGGCGGCCTCGACCACCGCATTGCCGAAGAAATCGAATGAATGCGCGCGCTCCTGCGGGCGCGGCGCGAGATCAAGGGCGGTGGCGATCACGCGCTGCCGTCCCGGCAGGTTGCGGGGGATAATCCGGAGCAATTGCCGCCCGCTCGCAGCCGCGTCGCCGAACGCATAGCTCATGCTCAGATGGATGTCGTAGAGCATGGCGCGTTATTTAAAGTAAGCGGCACTGACGATGTCGGACAGCTGGAAAGCCTGCCGCCGCAGCGATTCGAGCGCAGGCGTGTCCAGCTCTTCCGCGGTCAGCACCGCGAGGTCCGCCTGCATGCGGAGCACCGCCCGGGCGAGGGGCGATTTCTGGCTGGCGATGTCCGAGCCCGGCAGGAAGCCCACATGCTCCATGAGCTCGTTGGCGCTGTAGAGCACGGAGCGCGGGTTCAGCCCGTCCAGGGCCAGCAAGTCGAGCACCGTCTCGCGGTTGGTCGAGACGGCGTAGCGGCGCCGGTGCGTCATGGCGCTGTCGGCGATCTCGACGGCGAGATCGAGCGCACCGTCAGGGGCGTTGGGAGCTCCCAACGCGATCAGGTTCGCGAGCATGAACTGGCAGCGCTCCAGCGCCCGGCCGATGCTCATGAAGCGCCAGCCCACGAAGCGGTACATGTTCTCGTGCACGAGGCCGGTGAAGCCCGAGACCTTGCGGAGCAGGATGCCCGTCGCCCGCGCCGTATCGTCGCCCTCGGACAGGCGCTCCGCGAAGCGCCTCGCGCTCTTGGACAGGTCGTTCAGCGCCGTCCAGCCGTCCATCGAGAAGCGGTCGCGGATCTTGCTGGCGCTGGTCACGGCGGAGTCGAGCGTCGTCAGAAAGCCGTCGGGCAGAGGTTTCGCGTTGTTGAGGCCGCGCGCCTCCAGGAGGCCGCGCAGCAGGCCGATGGTCGGATGCTCGCCGCCGGGGTTCTCCGAGAGCCTGAGATGCAGCGCGCGCAGCAGCCTGAGATGGCCCTCGGTGCGCTCGACGTAGCGTCCGAGCCAGAACAGATTGTCCGCGGCCCGGCTCGGCAGCGTTCCCGGCACGGCCCGCTGGAAGCCGTCCTTCACGCTCGCCAGCATCGTGTCCTGCGGCACGGGCTTCGGGCTGACGATCCAGACATCGGCGGCCGAGCCGCCGCGGCGCATCGCGAGCGCGGTGGAGTCGTTGCTTCGCCCGATCCGCGCATAGCCGCCGGGCATGACCTCCCAACCGTCGCGCGTGCGCGCCAGGAAGACGCGGAGGCTCATGGGTCGCGGGCGCAATGCGCCCTCCACAAGGGCCGGCGTCGTCGAGAGCGTCACGACCTCCTGCCCCACGAAGCCCGCGCCGTTGGCCGCGACCGCCTCGCGCAGGCTGCCGAGGTCGAGCCGCGGCGGGCCGCTCGGCGTCGGATCGAAAGGCAGGCTGGTCGACAGCGCCTCGCCGATCAGCATGCGGTCGGCGTTGGCGATCACATGCGCCGCCTCGGCCGGCTGCCCGCACCACCAGGTCGCGATGTTGGGCAGCGCCAGCGTCTGCCCCAGGAGCCGCTCGCAGAAGCGCGGCAGGAAGGCCTGCAGCGCGCGGATCTCGAGCACGCCCGATCCCAGCGCGTTCACCAGCGTGACGCTGCCCCGCCGCACCGCGGCCACCAGCCCCGGCGTGCCGAGCTTCGACTGGGGGTCGAGCTCCAGCGGGTCGGCGAAATTGGAATCGAGCCGCCGCCACAGCACGTCGATCGGGATCGGCCCGGCCACCGTGCGCACCATCAGCTCGCCGTCCTCGAAGGTCAGGTCCTCGCCCTCCAGCAGGCCGAAGCCGAGGTAGCGGGCGATGTAGGCATGCTCGAAATAGGTTTCGTTGAGCGGACCGGGCGAGAGGATCGAGACCCGGTTCGTCAGCTGGTTGCGCATCCCGTTGAGCTGGTCCCGGAAGCTGCGGAAGAAGCCCGCCAGACGATGCACGTTCGCCTGCGCGTAATGGTCTGCGAAGCAGCGCGCGGTGGCGACGCGGTTCTGCAGCGCGAAGCCGACGCCGGAGGGCGCCTGCGTCCGGTCGCCGAGCACCCACCAGGCTCCGTCCGGCCCGCGCCCGATCTCGAAGGCGAGGAAATTGAGGAAATGCCCGCCGCGCGGCGTGACGCCGAAGAGCGGCCGCAGCCATTCGGGGCTCTGGGCGATGAGGGAGGGCGGCAGATGCCCTTCCTCGACGAGGATGTTCGGCCCGTAGAGATCGCGGCAGACCGCCTCCAGGAGGTCGGCCCGCTGGATGAGCCCCGCCGCTATCACCGCCCAGTCCTGTTCGTCGATCAGGATCGGGATATGGCTGAGCGGCCACTCGAGCTCCGAGGAGATGCCGGAATCGTACTGGCGGTAATAGACGCCGGCGTCCCTGAGGTAATGGTCGCCGCGCGCGGTGCGGTGCTGCAGCTCGTCCGGCGACATCGCGCCGAGATATTTCATGAAGCTCCGCCAGACCGGGCGCACGCGCCCCGACGCATCGAGCAGTTCGTCGGCGACCCCCTGCTGCGGAAGATAGCCCTGCAGCAGGTGCTGCGGGAAATCGACTGCGGACGGGATTCCGGCGGCCACGACGTCAGAGCCCCGCCCGACGGCGCAGGTCGAGCGTCAGCGGAAACTCGCGGTGCGGCGCGGCCGACGCGAGCGGATATCCGCCCGGCATATGGCCGTGCGGCTCGAAGCGCGCGAGGCGGCGCGCCTCCGCCTCGTTGCCGTTGACCGGGAAGGTCTCGTAGTTGCGTCCGCCCGGATGGGCCACGTGATAGACGCAACCCCCGAGCGGCCGGCCGCTCCAGAGGTCGAAGACGTCGAACGTCAGCGGCGCATCCACGGGCAGGCGGGGATGCAGCGCCAGAGCCGGCTGCCAGGCCTTGTAGCGCACCGCGCCGACGGCCACGCCCGAAGCGCCGGGCGAAACGAGAGGGACGCGGCGGCGGTTGCAGGCGACCGCGTAGCGGCCGGGATCCGCGGCGCTGAGCTTCACCTGCAGGCGCTCGACCGAGCTGTCTGTGTAGCGCACCGTGCCGCCGATCGCGCCCGTCTCGCCGAGCACGTGCCAGGGCTCCAGCGCCTGCCGGAGCTCCAGCCGGACGCCCTCGTACTCGACCTCGCCGCAGAAGGGGAAGCGGAACTCGGCCTGCGCCTCGTACCATTCGGGCCTGAGCACGAAGCCGTGGTCGGCGAGGTCCCTCAGCACGTCGAGGAAATCCTCCCAGAGGAAATGCGGCAGCATGAAGCGGTCATGCAGCGTCGTTCCCCAGCGCACCAGCTCGCCCTGCAGCGGCGCTTTCCAGAAGCGCGCGATCAGCGCCCTGAGCAGCACCTGCTGGGCCAGGCTCATCCGGGCGTCGGGCGGCATCTCGAAGCCGCGGAACTCGACGAGGCCAAGCCGGCCCGTCGGCCCGTCCGGCGAGAAGAGCTTGTCGATGCAGATCTCGGAGCGATGCGTGTTGCCGGTCACGTCGACGAGCAGGTTGCGCAGCAGCCGGTCGACGAGCCAGGGGGGCGGCGGCTCGCCTTCGCCCGGCGCGGGGATCTGCGCGAGCGCGATCTCCAGTTCGTAGAGCGCGTCGTTGCGCGCCTCGTCGATCCGCGGCGCCTGGCTCGTCGGCCCGATGAAGAGGCCCGCGAACAGGTAGGACAGGCTTGGATGCCGCTGCCAGCAGAGGATCAGGCTCTTCAGCAGGTCGGGCCGGCGCAGGAAGGGGCTGTCGAGCGTCGTGGCGCCGCCGACGACCACATGGTTGCCGCCGCCGGTGCCGGTGTGGCGGCCATCCAGCATGAACTTGTCGGCGCCGAGCCGGCACTGGCGCGCCTCGGCGTAGATGGCCTCCGTGGTGGCGACGCACTCGCGCCAGGAGCCGGCCGGGTGGATGTTGACCTCGATGACGCCGGGATCGGGCGCGACGCGTATGACATTCATACGCGGGTCCGACGGCGGCGCGTAGCCTTCGATATGGACGGGCTGCTTCAGTCGCGCGGCCGCGGCTTCGGCCGCCGCGACCAGCTCGAGATAATCCTCGATCCGCTGCACCGGTGGCATGAAGACGCAGAGCCGTCCGTCGCGCGGCTCCACGCAGATCGCCGTGCGGACCGCGCCGTCGACGGCGTCGATCGATTGCTCGTTCCGCGCCTGGCCCGGCGTCGCGCTCGTGAAATGGGCGATGGCCTGCGCCGGCGCGTCCTTGGCGCCGGGCCCGAAGTCGGGCAGCGCGCCGCGCGGCTCCGTCGGATCCGCCGGCTCGACGAACGGATATTGCGCGGCGGTCAGATGGGGCAGCGAGCCGAGCGGCAGGCGATAGCCCGCGGCGCTGTCACCCGGCACCAGAAAGAGATGATCGCGCCGGAGCTTCCAGCGCTCGGTCTTCCAGCGCCGGCCGCTGGCCTGCGCCTGCCAGCGCTGGACCGGGAGCACGTAGCCCGTGGGCTGCGTCAGCCCATGCGCGAAGACCTTCGCGATCCGCATGCGCTCTTCCGGGTCCTTCAGCTTAGAGTTTTCCGGCGTGACATTCTCCGGGAGGTTCGCCTCCTTAAGGATCCATTCGGCCGTGTCCTCGTAGGCCGGCAGGATCGTGTCGGTGCCGAGCGACAGGGCCTCCGCCATGGCTGCGAGGAACTGGCCCGCATCGGCGGCGACCGGCGGCTTCTCCGGTTGGGTTCCCTCTTCCGCCACAAGCGCGGGGTCCGTCCAGATCGGCTTGCCGTCGCGCCGCCAGTAGACCGAGAAGGTCCAGCGCGGCAGCGACTCGCCCGGATACCACTTGCCCTGGCCGTAATGCAGGAAGCCGCCCGGCGCGAAGCGCTCGCGCAGGCGGCGGATGAGCTTGTCCGCCAGCGCGCGCTTCTGGGGCCCGACGGCGTCGGTGTTCCACTCCGCGCTTTCGAAATCGTCGATCGAGACGAAGGTCGGCTCGCCGCCCATGGTGAGGCGCACGTCGCCGGCCTCCAGGGCCGCGTCCACCTGCTCGCCGAGCGCGTCGAGGGCGGCCCACGATTCGTCCGAGAAGGGCTTGGTGATGCGCGGCTGCTCCGCCACGCGCGCCACCTTCATGTCGAAATGGAAATTCGTCTCCGCGTAGGTCGCCGTGCCGACCACCGGCGCCGCGTTGGCGTAATGCGGCGTCGCGGCGAGAGGGATGTGGCTCTCGCCCGCGAGCAGGCCCGACGTCGGATCGAGCCCGATCCAGCCCGCGCCCGGCAGATAGACCTCGACCCAGGCGTGCAGGTCGGTGAAATCATGGTCCGTGCCCGGCGGCCCGTCCAGCGCGACCAGGTCGGGCTTGAGCTGGATCAGGTAGCCCGAGACGAAGCGCGCGGCGAGGCCGAGATGCCGGAGCACCTGCACCAGCAGCCAGCTCGAGTCGCGGCATGAGCCGGAGCGCAGGGTCAGCGTCTCCTCCGGCGTCTGCACGCCTGGCTCCATGCGGATCACGTAGCCGACCTCGCGCGCGATCGTCGCGTTCAGGTCGACGATCATCGAGACGGTGCGCTGGCGCTCGCGCGGCAGCCCGGCGAGGAAGCGCTCCAGCATCGGGCCCGGAGGCGCGGCGACGCGATAGATCGAGAGGTCGGCCTCGATCTCCGGCGGATAGGCGAAGGGCCAGTGCTCCGCCTGCTCCTCGACGAAGAAGTCGAACGGATTATAGACCCGCATGTCCGCGACGAGGTCGACCTCGATCCTGAACTCGCGCACGGGCTCCGGGAAGACAAAGCGCGACAGCCAGTTCCCGTACGGGTCCTGCTGGTGGTTCACGAAATGCGGCCCCGGCGAGACCTTCAGCGAATGCGAGATGATCCGCGTCCGGCTGTGCGGGGCGGGGCGCATGCGGATGATCTGGGGTCCGAGCGACGTGGGCCGGTCATACACGTAGTGCGTGAGGTGGTGGATGCTGGCCTTGATCGACATGCTGCTGGGATCTGCCCTCGGGCGGACCCCGCGCGGGTCCGCATCTCATGATGCACTGCGGTAGCGCAATCGCAAGCCCCGCAGTCAGGTCGATGATAGGAGCTCCAGCCGGCGGGCGAGCCGGGGCGGCAGCGGGGACGCCGGCTCGGACGCCCGGGGCGGGGGGCTTTCGGCGAGATGGCAGGCCGCCTCTCCGCCGGTGTCCAGCCGCCGCAGGACGGGCGTCTGCTCGCGGCAGACGGCCTGCGCATGCGGGCAGCGCGGATGGAAGGCGCAGCCCTTGGGCGGATCGAAGGGGCTCGGCGGCTCGCCCTGCAGCAGGGTGCGCGGCGCCGCGGCCAGCGTCGGATCGGGCCGGGGCGCGGCCGCCAGCAGGGCCTGCGTATAGGGATGGCGCGGCGTCGCATAGAGCGTGCGCTTGGGGGCGATCTCGACGATGCGGCCAAGATACATGACGGCCACGCGGTCGGCGATGTGCTTCACCACCGCGAGGTCATGCGCGATGAAGAGGTAGGCAAGCCCGAACCGCTCCTGCAGGTCATGCAGGAGATTGACAACCTGCGCCTGGATCGAGACGTCGAGCGCCGACACGGGCTCGTCGCAGACAACGAGGTCCGGATTGGTGGAGAGCGCCCGCGCCACGCAGATGCGCTGGCGCTGGCCGCCTGAGAATTCATGCGGGAAGCGCTCGCCATGCACGGGCCTCAGGCCGACGAGCGCCAGCAGCTCATACACGCGCGCCGTCAGCGCCTGGCCCTCCGCGAGGCCGTGCAGCAGCAGCGGTTCCGCGAGGATGTCGAAGATGGTCATGCGCGGGTTGAGCGAGGCATAGGGGTCCTGGAAGACCATCTGCATCTGCCGCCGTTTCTGGCGCAGTTCCGCCGTGGAGAGGCCCATGATGCTCTCGCCGGCGAGCCGGATGTCCCCCGCCGTCGGTTCGATGAGCCGGAGCGCCAGCCGTCCGAGCGTGGACTTGCCACAGCCCGACTCGCCCACGAGGGCCAGCGTCTCGCCGCGGGCCAGCGTCAGCGAAACCTCCTGCACGGCCCGGACGGTCTTCTTCGGGCGAAGGCCCATCAGCCCGCCGCCGACGGCGAAATGGCGGGAGACGTTGGATAGCTCGAGCACGGGCGCGCTCATGCGGCTGCCTCCTCGATCGGCGCCTTCCAGCAGGCGACGACATGGCCGGGCGCGAGCGCGCGCAGAGGCGGCTCCTCGGCGCGGCAGCGCTCGTCCGCGATCGCGCAGCGCGGCGCGAAGCGGCAGCCCGCCGGCATCTGGTCCGGCGCGGGCACCATGCCCTTGATCGTGGAGAGGCGCCTCCGGTCCTGGTCGAGCCGCGGCACGGAGGCGAGGAGTCCCAGCATGTAGGGGTGCTGGGCATCGGCGAAGAGCGTCCTGACGTCCGCCCTCTCGACGATCTTGCCCGCGTACATGACGGCCACCTCGTCCGCCATCTCGGCGATCACCCCGAGGTCGTGGGTGATGAGCATGATCGCCGTGCCCGTGCGGGCGCGCAGGTCGCGCATCAGGTCGAGGATCTGCGCCTGGATCGTGACATCGAGCGCGGTCGTGGGTTCGTCCGCGATGAGGAGCTTCGGCTCGCAGGCGAGCGCCATGGCGATCATCACGCGCTGGCGCATGCCGCCCGACATCTCGTGCGGATAGGCGTCGATCCGGGTTTCCGGGGAGGGAATGCGCACGAGGCGCAGCATCTCGAGCGCGCGCTTGCGCGCCTCCTCGCGCGACAGGCCCATGTGCCGCCGCAACCCCTCGACGATCTGGTCGCCGACCCGGTAGACGGGATTGAGCGACGTCATCGGCTCCTGGAAGATCATGGCGAGGGACGAGCCGCGCAGATCCTCCATCTCGGCCCGGCTCTTCTTCAGCAGGTCCTCGCCGGCGAACAGGACCTCGCCGCCGGCGCGCCGGCCCGGCGGCTCCTGCACCAGCCCCATGACGGAGAGCGACGTCACGCTCTTGCCGCATCCCGACTCGCCGACGATCCCGAGCGTGCGGCCGGCGGCGATGGAGAAGCTGACGCCGTCCACCGCGCGATGCACGCCCGCCTCGGTGTCGAAATAGGTCCGGAGGTCACGGACCTCGAGCAGCGGAGCCTCAGCCATGCGCGTGTCGCCGGGCCGTCACGCTTTCCTGGTCCGCTTCGGGGCGGGCTGAGCGCCCTTCACCGGCAGCATCAGCGGCGAGATCTCGGTATGGTCGCGGCCCGCCCAGTCGGCGACCCTGACGCCGGGCTCCGCCCGCCGCTGCGCCGCCTCGAGGTCCGCGCAGGCCTTCTCGTGATCCATGGTGAGGACGCGGCCGTCCTCCACCACCGTGCGGCCGTCGACGATGACGGTCCGCACCGCGCGGTCGGCGGCGGCGTAGACGAGGCTGCGCACGGGATCGCGCACCGGCCGCATGGCGGGATGCGTGATGTCGACGAGCACGATGTCCGCCTTCGCGCCGGCGGCGAGCCGGCCGATGTCGGTGCGGCCGAGCGCCTTCGCGCCGCCGAGCGTCGCGGCGGCGAACACGTCTGATGTCCGCACGTCCCAGACGCTCTCCGCCATCATGCGCGAGCCGATGGCGACGGCGCGCAGCTCCTCGAGCATGTTGTGCGGATAGGTGTCCGTGCCGATGCCGAGATTGAGGCCGGCCGCGACATAGCCGCCGAAGCTCTGCATGGCGATGCCGCGGCGCTGGAACACGATCGGGCAATGGGCGACCGTCGTGCCGCTCTCGACCAGCATCTCGAGGTCGTGGGTCCGGGGCCAGTGGGCTGAGCTGTGGTGGTCGAGGAAGATGCCGTGGCCGATGATGGAGCGTGGCGAAAGCACGCCCAGCGACTCGAGCCACTCGATGGGCGTCATGCCGTGGCGGCGGGTAATCTCGTGGAACTCGACGACGGACTGGGCTGCATGGATCTGGAACGGCAGTTTGCGACGCTTGGCTTCGGCGTGGCTGTCCTTGATCAGCTCGGGCGTGCAGGTGTCGATCTGCGAGGGCGCGACCATGCCGGACATGCGCTTCGAGCCGTGCTTCTGGGCGGCGTCGATCACGGCCATCGCGTCGGCCATCGCCTTCTCGCCGGCCTTGGCGTCCCACTCGTACTCGACGACATGGCCGTTCTTCGTGAACCAGCGGGCCGAGCGGTACATCGGCGCCAGCACGCCCCGGAGGCCCGAGGCCGCGAACAGATCGAGCCAGCCGTCCCAGGCGACCGACATGTCGACGAGCGTCGTGACGCCGGAGAGCAGAAGCTCGGAATAGGTGACGGTGGCGCAGGCCGGGACGCCCGCCGCATCGCAGCGGAACAGCGGCATGAACTCGTAGAGTGACGATTGGTAGAGCTTCGGTGAGCCCAGTTCGTCGTTCCAGCCCTTCGTCATGGCCTCCGAGGAGGGATGCGAATGGATGTTGACGAGGCCCGGCATGACGAGCCGCCCGGCGCCCTCGATCACGGTCTTCGCCGGCCCCTCGTAGCGGCCGCCGACCTGCACGATCTTCGTTCCGTCGAAGGCGAGGTCCTGGTCCTTGAGATAGACATGGCCGCCGCTCTCCTCGTCGTAGGCGACGATCCAGGCGGCGTTCCTGATGACGGTGACGGGCATTTCGCATTCACTCCGGGATAAGGGTGAGGCGGCGCCGGTCGCGCCGCCCCCTGGTCTGGTTCAGCGCGTGAACTTCAGGTCGAGGCCCTTGTAGAGGCCCGACCCGTAGATGTTGTGCGCCTTGAAGGGGGCGAGCCGCGCGGAGGCCGCGATCTTCATCGGCTCGTGGTAGAGCGGGATCCAGACCGCCGCGTCATGCACCTGTGCGATGACCTCGCTGAAGGCCTTGGCGCGATCCGCCATGTTCGTCGCGGTCATGCCCTTGGTCAGGAGCTCGTCGGTCTTCGGGTCCTTCCAATTCATGCGGTTCGGCGTCGGCACGTTGCCCGACCGGAAGTAGAGGTTCAGCGCGTCGCCCGCCGTAATGTAGGGGTAGCTCATGCCGAACATGTCGAACTCCTGCGTGGCGAGCTTGCCCCAGGCGACCGTCGCGTCGAACATCTGCACCCGCATGTCGACGCCGACCTTGCGCAGGTCGCCTTGCACGCTTTCCATCAGCTTCTGCCAGGTCGAGCCGGCGAAGCCGTAGGCGAGCGGCGAGAGCTTCTGGCCATTCTTGGTGCGGAAGCCGTCGGGACCCTTCACCCAGCCCGCCTGGTCGAGCAGCTTGTTGGCCTCGGCGACGTTCGTCTTGATCAGCTTGTTGTCGTAGGCGGGGTCCCAGTCCTGCGCGAGCTGGCTGACGTAGGAATAGGCGGGCTCCGTCTCGCCGTAGTTGATGTCCTTGGAGATCGATTCCTGGTCGACCGCCATGACGAGGGCGCGCCGCACCAGCGGATCGTCGATGCCAGCCTTGTCGATCTTGAAGCCGATGAAATAGGTCCAGAACGCTTCCTTCGTCTCGACGATGCGAAGATTCCGGTTGGCGCGGATCTGGGCGAGGCCCGAATAGGGCACGTACTGCGTGACCTGGCTCTGGCCGGTCATCACCGCGGCGAGGCGGGTCGTCTCCTCGGGCACGATCCGCCAGACGATCTCCTCGATATGCGCAGGCCCGCGGTTCTCGTAGACCGGCGGTCCCCACTTGTAGTTGGGATTCCGCTTCAGCCTGAGGTCGTTGCGCGGCCGCCAGTCGACCCAGCAATAGGGGCCGGTGCCGTTGAAGCCCTTGACGCCGAAGTCGGCGCCCAGCGCCTCGACGTTCGCCTTGTCGACGATGATGCCGAACGAGAAGGTGAGCTGGTAGAGGAGCTCGGAATAGGGCGCCTTCAGCCGGTACTCGACCGTGTAATCGTCGGTCGCCACCACGTCGTCGATCGGGCCGGCGCGCCACGCGACCGGCGAGCGCGTGGCGGGATCGGCCCAGCGCTTGATCGTGTAGACGACGTCATGCGCCGTCATCTTCTTGCCGTCGCAGAACGAGACGTCGTTGCGGATCTTGAAGGTGTAGGTCTTGCCGTCGGGCGAGACCGTCCAGCTCTCGGCGAGGCCGGGCTTCACGGTCTTCATGTCGAAATCGAGCGACACCAGCGTGTCGCCCAGCATGAAGAGGACCTCCGATCCGGCGCGCGCCGTGGAGCGGGGCGGGTCGTAGCGGTCCGAATCGACCTCGCGGACGATCGAGAGGCTGTTGGGCGCCTGGGCCGCGGCGGATGCGACGACCGCAAGCGCGAGCCCGGCCGTGGCCGCTCCTCTCGCGATCCAGTGCCTGAGCGATGGTCTTCCGATCGTCATGATGGTCTCCCCTGGTGAAACAGTGAAAGTCAGAGCTTGCGGAGTTTCGGGTCGAGCAGGTCGCGGAGCGTGTCGCCCAGCACGTTCACGCACAGCACGATCACGATGATCGCGACGCTCGGGATGGTGGCGACGTGGGGCGCGATGAAGAGCTCGTTGCGTCCCGATGAGGCCATCATGCCAAGCTCCGCCGCCGGAGCCTGCGCGCCGAGGCCGAGAAACGACAGGACCGCGCCGATCAGGATGGTCTGGGCGAAGCGCAGCGTCAGGTAGACGAGGACGGGCGAGATGCAGTTGAGCGCGAGATAGCGCCAGATCAGCGTCCGGTCGGGCAGGCCGATCGACCGTCCGGCCTCCATGAAATCCTGCGCCATGACGGCGAGCGCGGAGCCGCGCGTGACCCGCGCCACGGTGGGCACCGTGGCGACGGCGAGCGCCGCGACAATGGCTGTCATGCCCGGCCCCACCACGGCCGCCAGCGTCAGGCCGAGCAGGATCGCCGGCATCGAGAGCAGCACGTCGTTCACCCGCATCAGCACGCCGTCGAGCCGGCGGTAATAGGCGGCGGCGAGCCCGACCGCGATGCCGACGGCGCCACCGATCAGCGTCGCGGCGACCCCGATCAGCAGAGTCGCCTGCGTCCCGTAGAGCAGGCGTGAGAGCATGTCGCGGCCGAGGCTGTCAGTACCCAGCACATGCTGCCAGGTGCCGCGCGCCTCCCAGACCGGCGGCAGCAGGCGCCTGCGGGTGGTGAGGTATGGATCATGCGGGGCGATCCAGGGCGCGAGCAGCGCCGCGACGACGATCAGCAGCAGGATGATCGCCGCCGCGCTCGCCACCGGATCGCGCAGGAGGCGCCGCAGGAGTCCCGGCCGCTTGCGGCGCGGCGCGACATCCATCAGGCCGATCGCCGCGTCCGTCATCGGGATTTCACCCGGGGATCGAGCGCCGCATAGGCGAGATCGACCGCCATGTTGATGACGATGAAGGCGACCGCCAGCGACAGCAACGCGCCCTGCGCGAGCGGCATGTCGCGCGCGAGGATCGCGCCGACCGCCATTCGTCCGACGCCGGGCCAGGAGAAAATCGTCTCCGTCACGACCGCACCGCCGAGCAGGAAGCCGGCTTGCAGCCCGATCAGCGTCACGACCGGGATCAGCGCGTTGCGCAGCACGTGCTTCAGCACGACGGTCCGCTCCCGCAGGCCCTTGGAGCGCGCGGTGCGCACGTGGTCGGCGCCCATCACGTCGAGCGCCGAGGTGCGCGTCATGCGCGCGATGGGCCCGACGATCGAGAGCCCCAGCGTCATCGCCGGCAGCACGATGCCGTGCAGGCCCTCCAGCGTCCAGATCGGGCCCGCACGCCCGAGGAAGGGGAAGAGCTGCCAGTGGTAGCCCAGATAGATCATCAGGATCAGCGCGAAGAAGAAGACCGGCGTCGAGACGCCGATGACGGAGACCGCGATGATCGCGCGGTCGATCCAGCCGCCATGGTTCATGGCCGCCACCGCGCCGAGCCCGATGCCCACCGGCACGGCGAAGAGAAGGCAGGCGATGACGAGCTCCGCCGTCGGCCAGAGCGCCTCGCTGAGCTCGCCCACGACGCTCGCGTTGTTGATCATCGACAGGCCGAGGTCGCCCTGCAGCACCCGCGACAGATAGAGCAGGAACTGCACGATCACCGGCCGGTCGAGCCCGAGATCGCGGCGGATCGCATCAACCACCTCCTGCGTGGCCGTCGGCCCGGCGATGACGCGGGCCACGTCACCGGGGATCAGCTGCATCATCATGAAGCCCAGCAGCAGCACCCCGAACAGCACGGGCACCGAGGAGACGAGCCGCTGGACGAGCTGGTTCAGCATGGACGCCTTTCCGGCCTCCCACCGGCTGCGGACCGCATTGAACCGCTTCCCGTCCTCATCGGCTCATCCCCACACCCCCAGCCGGTCATGCACAGGCTCCCCCGCCAGCAGCGTCAGGTCGCAGGCGGTGTCCTGCAAGATCTGTTCCGGTGCGGCGGTGAGGAGATTGCGCGACCAGACGGCGATGTCGGCCGCCATGCCGGGCTTCAGCATGCCGACGGTCTGCTCCGCCTTGTTCACATAGGCGCCGAACTCCGTGTAGGCCCGGATAGCCTCGCTCGGCGTCAGCGCCTCGGCCCCGTTGATGATCGTGCCGCGCGAGGTCTTGCGCGTCAGCATCGTGTAGAAGTTCGGGAACGGATTGGCGTCGCAGACGGGGGAATCCGTCGAGGCAGCCGGCTGGAAGCCGCGGTCGATCCAGGTCTTCATCGGATAGCTCGCCTCCGGCCGGCCCTCGCCCAGGACCGAACGGTAGAGATCGCCGAAGTCGTAGATGAAGATCGGCTGGGGCACCGGTTCGATGCCCGCCGCCCTCATGCGGCGCATCTGGTCGTCCGTGTTGAAGCCGCAGTGCTCGATGCGGTGCCGGCGGTCCGGATCGGGGTGGCGGGCGAGCGCCTTCTCCATCGCGGAGAGCGTCTGCTCGATGGCCGCGTCGCCGATCGCATGCACCGCGAGCTGGTAGCCCTTGGCGTGATAGTCGAGCGTCAGCGCGGCCATCTCGTCATCGGTGAGGAGCATGAGCCCCTTGGTCTCGGGTTCGCCGAGGTAGGGCGAGGTCATCGCCGCCGTGCGCCCGCCCGCCGAGCCGTCGGTGAAGATCTTCACCGGCCCCACGCGCAGCATGTCGTCGCCCTCGCCGGTGACGAGCCCTTCCTCGAAACAGCGCTCCAGAATGCCGTTCGGCCCGCCGAGCAGGCACTGGTTGACGCGGATCGGCATCCGTCCGGTGCGCCGGGCCTCTCGGTAGGCGATGATCTCGCGGTAGCCCGACCGCATGCCCACGGCGGCATCCATGCAGCTCGTGATGCCGAAGCTGTTGCAATAGCGCGCGGCCCGCTCGATCGCGGCGACGAGCTCCTCCCGCGAGGGATCGGGCAGCACCTTCTTGATCGGATCGCGCCCCGTCTCCGCCAGCAAGCCCGTCAGGACGCCGTTGACCTGCTCGATCGCGCCGCCCTGCGGCACCGGCGTGTCGACGGTGACGCCGGCAAGCTCCAGCGCCTTCGTGTTCACGACGGACAGATGACCGCAGGCGCGCACGAGATAGACGGGGTTGTTCGGCGCGATTGCGTCGAGCTCGCTGCGGTGCGGATGCCGCTTCACGTCGAGCTCGAATTGGTCGTAGCCCCGCGCCAACACCCATTCGCCGGGCTTTGCCTTGTCGACCCTGTCCTTGATCAGGCGCAGCAGGGCATCCAGCGTCCGGGCGTGCCGCGGGCGGACATCGACGTCGCCCATCATCAGCCCGAGCGGCAGCAGATGAAGATGCGCCTCGTAGAGCCCCGGCGTCGCGAGCCGCCCCTTGAGATCGATCACGCGGGTTCCGGGACCCCTGAGCGCATCGATCGCCGATGCGCGTCCGACTGCGAGGACCTTGCCGCGCCAGAGCGCCATGGCTTCCGCGGGCTCGTCGGCGGCGCTGGCATAGATGCGGCCGCCGGTGAGTATCGTGTCGGCCTGCATGCCTTCCCATCCCTTGCGCTGTCGGTGGAAACCGTCGCGCGGTTCCTGTCCTGACGCAAGGATGGCATACGGATCGTACACACTGCAACCGGCAGCGCGAACGCCCGAAGCTCTTTCCCTTAGGGCTTGGGGCCCGCCTGACGCGGTCGCGCGCCCAGAGCGGCGGCAAGGCGCGAGAGCAGGGGACGCACGGGCAGGAACAGGCGGTAGCCGAACTCGAGGAGCGGCATGATGCCGGGCAGGCGCGCGAGGCGCGCGACGGGCCTCCAGGCCGGCAGCGTCTCCCAGATCGCGACGAAAGCGCGTGCGCCCGACAGCAGTTCGCCGTCCGCCCGCCGCACATGGAATCGCCGGAGCGCCGCGTCCCGCGCGAGGCCGGGACCGATGTCCGCCAGCGGGGCCGAGGCATCGACGAAGCAGAGCCTCTCGCCGCCGCGCTGGCCGGCATAATGGCCAATCTCGACGGAGCAGAGCGCGCAGGCCCCGTCGAAATAGACGGTGAGGGGAGGCGCCTCGGTCGCGCCTGTTACGGGCGTTTTGGCCCCGATGGTCGGTTCTGCCGTCATGGACCAGTATAGAAGCCGATGGCGTCTGTGGATCAACCCTGCGACAATCAACGCCCTGCACCCTCCTTCATCGCCCGCTCCGCAAGGTGTCGTCCTGATCACGCGCCCACCATCCGCAAGCCCGCAACGGGAGAGCCTGCCATTGGCAAGCGGGCCTGCGACGATATCGGAGGCTGAGGACCGGCGCGTCCTGCTGCGCGGCGGCGCATTCAGCGCGGAGCTTGCGCCGGCTTGCGGCGGTCGCCTCGCCGCGCTGCGGGTCGAGGGGGCTTCCGGCCCGACGGACATCGTCCCGCCCCTGGGCCCCTGGCGGTCGGAGCCGCGGAGCTGGCCGAAGGAGGGCGCCTATCCGCTGTTTCCCTATTCCAACCGCATCCGCGACGCCGTCCTGCACCATGCCGGCCGCAGGGTCGCGCTGAGGCCGCATCCCGCCGCGGCGCCGCATGCGCTGCATGGACCCGCCCATCTGAGGCCCTGGCGGCTTGTGGCCTCGGGGGACGCCATGGCGGAGATCGCGCTCGACTACGCGCCCGACGAGGATTGGCCCTGGGCTTTCGAGGCAAGGCAGGTTTTCGCCCTGACGCAGGACGGGCTGACCGTCCAGCTCTCCATCCGCAACCTGTCGGACGAGCCGGCCCCTGCTGGGATGGGATGGCATCCCTACCTCTGCTGCGCGCCCGAATCCGTCATGCGGCACGACGCCGAGCGGCTATGGCCGCTGGGACCTGATTTCACCGCCACCGGCCAATCCGTCCCGTTCGCCGGAGAGATCGCCGACAATCTCTACCTGTCGCGCTGGCACCGCGCGTCCCTGGTCCATGCGGATGGCTCCGGCGTGGCGATCGAAGGCGATCCGGCGCTCGATCATCTGATCCTGCATCGACCGGCTGCGGGCGGCTACGTCTGCATCGAGCCTGTGTCTCATGTCGCCGACGGCTTCAACCTTGCGGCGAAGGGCGTGGAGGGAACGGGCACTGTCATCTTGCAGCCGGGGGAGCGCCTGGCCGGGACGGTGCGCCTGTCCCTGCTGTCGGCCGCTGCCACGCCCTAGATCCGCGCGATCAGGGGCTGTCTGCCGCAGGAACGATCTCGACCCAGTTCGCCCCGGCCGAGACCGGCGCGCGCGAGACGGGCGTGAGCCGGCCGTCGACGGGATCGATGGCATAGGAGGCTATTCGGTCGGAGCGTTCGCCGGACGCCACGAGGAAGCGCCCGGACGGATCGACGGCGATGCCGCGCGGCTGCGTCTCCGTCGCGATGTGGGCGTTCGCGACCGGCTTTCCCGAGCCCGCGGCGAGGGAGAGCGTGGCGATGGTGCTGTCCGTCCGCTCCGTCGCGAACAGGAAGCGGCCGTCGGGCGTGATCCTGATGTCGGCGCACCAGACCGCGCGAGAGCGGTCGGTCTCCGTGCCTCCGGCCGCGGGCCTTGGGCTCCCCGGCACGAGACTCGATCCCGGCGGCAGGATGGACGTCTCACCCGCCGGCGTCAGCGCGCCGGTGGCCGCATCGTGGCGGAAGGCGGCGACGGAGCCGGAGAATTCGCCCAGCACGAACAGCATTGCATTGTCGGGGGACATCACGGCATGGCGCGGACCGAACCCGGCCGGCAGCGCCGCCGTCGGCTCCAGAGACTGGAGCTGTCCCGCCGCGCGATCGAGCCGAAAGCGCCAGATCGCGTCCGAGCCCAGGCACGGCACGAAGACATGGGCGCCACTGCGGTCCGCAAGCGCCATATGGGCGTTCCGGCCCGTGGTCAGCACCTGCGTCGCCGGCGACCGGAAGGCGCCGTCCTCGTCGGCCTGAAGCAGCGCCAGCAGGTCGGAGCCGTAGGACGCCGCGAGCAGGTGCCGGTCGCCGAGCATGGCGATGGCGGGCATGCTGGCAGGCAGGGGAGCGCTCGCGATCTCGCTGAGCAGGCCGGTCCCCGGGGCGATGGTGAAGGTGAGGAGCCGGAACGGCTCGGACCTGACCGCCGCGTGGAGGCGTCGCCGGTCAGGACTGACCGCGAGCGGCATCACCATCGCGCCCGCCGGACAGGAGCCGGAAGGCTTGAGCAGGCCCGCCTCGTCCAGCGCGAAGATGTCGATCGTGCCCGCCTGCGCGGCGGAGACATAGACGAAGGAGCATGTCATGGCTCAGAACCGCGGCAGCTTGTTGGACCAGTCCGGCCGGTACTTGCGCATTTCGGCCGCGTCGTTGCGGACCCGGATGCCGCAATCGAGGTAGTTCCGGTGCAGCCGGGCGAGCGCCTGTCGGTCGAGCCTCACGCCGAGGCCGGGACCCTCCGGCGGCGCCAAGCTGCCGCCCGCGATCCTGAGCTTCCCACCCTCGATCACCTCGTCCTCCTGCCAGGGGTAGTGCGTGTCGCAGGCGTAGGCGAGGTTCGGGATCGTCGCGCCGACATGCGTCATGGCCGCGAGGCTGATGCCCAGATGCGAGTTCGAATGCATCGAGATGCCGAGGCCGAAGGTGCGGCCGATCTGGGCCAGATGCTGCGTCGCCCGAAGGCCGCCCCAGTAATGGTGGTCCGAGAGGATGACCTGCACGGAATTCAGCCGCACCGACTTCGGGATATGGCCGAAGGCCACCGTCACCATGTTGGTGGCGAGCGGCATCGGCGCGAAGCTTGCGACCTCGCCCATTTCCTCGAGCGTGCCACAGGGATCCTCGAGATACTCGAGCAGGCCCGGCTCCGCGAGCTGCGGCATCACGCGCCGCGTCGTCTCCACGCTCCAGCCGCCATTGGGGTCGATCCGGAGCGGCGCGTCGGGGAAGGCGCGGCGGAGCGCGCGCAGCGTCTCGATCTCGAAATCCGGTTCGAAGACACCGCCCTTCAGCTTGATCGAGCCGAAGCCGTAGGTCTCGCTCATGCGCCGCGCCTGATCGACCATCTGGTCGTGCGTGAGCGCCTCGCCCCAATCATCGGCGGGATAGCCGGGATCGTCCTTGTGCCGGCCGAACTTGTAGAAGAGATAGGCCGAATAGGGCACCCGCTCGCGCACGGCACCGCCGAGCAGCTGATGCAGCGGCAGCCCCGCGATCTGGCCCTGGAGGTCGAGGAAGGCCACCTCGAAGGCCCCGAGCGCGCTGGCACGCGCCTTGTCGCCCTTCGGCGCGAAGGGCTCCTCCGGCGCGCCTTCGCCCGGGAAGGCCGCATGGACGGCGCGCGTCAGCCCGTTCAGGTCGAAGGGCGACAGGCCGACGAGGGTGGGGCGGATGCGGTCGAGGGCGCCGAGCGTGCCGAGGTCGCCGTAGCTCTCGCCGAGGCCGACGCGGCCGTCCTCCAGTTCCACCTCGATGATCGAGCGCAGCGCCCAGGGCTCGTGCACGCCCTGCACGTTGAGCAGCGGGGGATCACGGAAGGCGATGGGCGTGACGCGGGCGTCTGCGATGCGCATGGTCGATCCTGGTCTCATTCTTCCGGCACCGGCGGGCCCGCATATTCGATCGAGCAGAAGAGGCCGCCCTGGTAATGGCGGCCGACCGCGTCCGTCTGCTGCAGCGCCTCGCCCGCCGTCGCCGCCGCGATATGGTCTTCCGACTTGTCCATCGGCCGGTAGCCCAGCGCGTGCGCCACGCTGTTGTCGTACCAGCCCGTGGCATTGTCGGAGACGCCGTAGACGATCGTGTTGTGGATGTCGGGATGGGTGAGGCCGATCATCACGAGCTGCGCGAGGTCGCGCTCGCTGATCCAGATCGCCATCGTCCGCAGGCTCTGCGGCACGCCCATGGCATTGCCGATGCGGATATGCAGGCTCTTGACGCCGTACTTGTCGGCATAGAGCGAGCCGACATCCTCGCCCCAGCATTTCGTCAGGCCGTAGCGCGAGTCCGGCCGGTGCGGCACCGTCGTGTCGAGCCGCACGCCCCGCTTGTAGAAGCCGACGGCATGGTTGGACGAACCGAAGACGACGCGGCGCACCCCCCTGCGGAAGGCGGCCTCGTAGACGTTCCAGGTGCCGATCACGTTGTTCTGCAGCATCGTCTCGAACGGCTGCTCGTTCGGCACGCCGGCGAGGTGGACGATGCCGTCGATGCCCTCCATGGCGGCCTCGAGCGCCGCCATGTCGCCGAGCTCGCCGACGACACCCTCCTCGTTCGGCCTCAGGTCGGTTGCGGCAATGCGGTCATAGGTGCGGATGAGCGCGACGCGGTCGGCGAGTTCGGCGCGGAGCTTGCGGCCGATGCGGCCAGCGCCGCCGGTGATGAGCAGTTTCATGAGGTGATGTGCTGACCGTCCAACTGGCCATCCAACTGGCCGTCCATGAGCCGTTCCGCGAGCCCGGGATCGAGCGGATCGAAAAGCTCGGGATGCTTGCTTTGCAGGAGAGGCAGCACCTTCAGGATGTTCCGGAGGTGGATGCTCATCGCCTTGGCGGCTCCGTCGGGATCGCCAGCGGCGATTCGCTCGCTGACCGCGGCATGTTGCCCGACGAGCAGCGCGCGGGAAACCGGCTGGGGCGTCGCCAGGCTGCGGACGCGGTCCGCGCCGGCCCGGGCATGCTCGATGACCTGCGAGGCATACTCGCACTCCGCGATCGAGGCGATTGTCCGGTGAAACTGCTCGTCGAGATGGTTGAACAGCAGGTCGTCACCGCTCTCCATCGCGGCCTTTTGCGCCTCGATCGCGGCTTGCAGCATGCGGCATTGCTCGGGCGTGGCGATGCGGGCGGCGACCCGAACCAGCGCGCATTCGACCGACTCCCGCACGAACCGCGCGCTCAGCACGGTCTGGATCGAGATCCGGGAGACGAAGGAGCCGCGGCTCGGCACGATCTGCAGCAGGCCGACCTCGGACAGCTTGATGAAGGCCTCGCGCACGGGCTGGCGGCTCACGCCGAAGCGGGCGGCGATCTCCTTCTCGGAGAGGCCCTGGCCCGGCATCAGGCGCGCCGCGATGATGTCGCTCCTGAGGATCTCGAACAGCCGCGGTCCGATCGCGCGCTCGTCAGCGGCGAGGTCCGGATCGCGTCTCGTGACAGCGGGCGGAGCCAAAAAAATCCCCTTGCACCGGCGCTGGAACCATGCACCATACCGGTATGGTGCAACGTTGCGATGGCCGTTGCAAGCCCCGGCGAGCCGCCTTTGTTCACTCTGGACGGCGGATGAGGACCGGAGCTTGCAAGCCCTCGAGGGGAGGGGGCATCGTGAGCCGGGAGCATCGCGAATGATGGCCCGGCCACGCAGCCGGTCTTCGAAAAGAACACCGTCGGGAGGACACAGAAATGAAGCCGCAGATTGAGAAGGATCCCTCGTTCGTCAGGCCGGATCGCCGCCAGATCCTGGCCGGCATGGCCGGCGCCGCAGCCCTGTCGCTCGGTGGCGGCGCGGCCCTCGCGCAGGCCGCCAAGGAAGCGCCCGACCTCGCGAGGCTCGCAGGCGAGGGCAAGCTGCCGAAGCTCGCCGACCGCCTGCCGGCAAGCCCGCTCACCGTCAACGTCGAGAAGGTCGGCAAGTACGGCGGCTCGTTGCGCCGTGGCCTGCGTGGCTCGGCCGACCACAACGGCATCCTGCGCCTCGTCGGCAACCAGGGCCTCGTCCGCTGGAACCTCGAATTCACGGCCGTCCTGCCGAACGTCGCGGAGAAGTACGAGGTCAACGCCAACTCGACCGAGTTCACCTTCACCCTGCGCAAGGGGATGAAATGGTCCGACGGCAAGCCCTTCACGGCTGATGACGTCGTCTTCTCGGTCGAGGATTGCGCCAAGAATCCTGATCTCTACAAGACTGTCCCGTCGCCGCTGGTCATCGGCGGCAAGCCGGGCGTCGCCACCAAGGTGGACGAGACGACGGTCAAGTTCACGTTCGAGTCGCCCTATGCGCTCTTCCTCGAGATGATGGCGACGCCGCTCGGCCAGCATCCGACCCTGTTCTGCAAGCATTACGCCTCGCAGTTCCACCCGAAGTACAATCCGAACGTCGCCGACCTCGCGAAGGCGGCGAACCTGTCGAACTGGGCCGACCTGTTCAGGGCCCGCAACGGCGACATCGAGATCCCGGCGCGCTGGAGCAACCCGGAGAAGCCGGTGCTCGATCCCTGGGTCGTCAAGGAGCCCTACACCGGCGGCGCAACGCGCGTTGTCATGGAGCGGAACCCCTACTTCTGGCAGGTCGACCAGGCCGGCAACCAGCTTCCCTACATCGACCGGCTGACCTTCAATATCAGCCAGGACGTCGAGTCGCTGATGCTGGATGCGATCTCCGGCCGCCTCGACATCCAGGAGCGCCATATCGACACGCTCCAGAACAAGCCGACGCTGTCGCAGAACATGCAGAAGGGCGGCTACCGGCTGGTGGAGCTGGTCGCCTCGAGCTCGCAGCAGGTTCAGATCTACCTGAACATGACCCACAAGAACCAGCAGATGCGGGAGATGTTCGCCAACAAGGAGTTCCGGCAGGCGCTCTCGCTCGGCATCAACCGCAAGGAAATCATCGACATCGTCTATCTGGGACAATCCGTCCCCTGGCAGACGGGGCCGCGGCCGGGCCATCCGTGGGAGCACAAGCAGCTCTCGACGCAGTTCACGGATCATGATCCGAAGAAGGCGAACGAGATCCTCGACAAGCTCGGCTACAACCGCAAGGACTCCCAGGGCTTCCGCCTCAGGCCCGACGGCCAGAAGGTCTTCTTCGCCATCGACGTGATCCCGACGCTCTATCCCGATGCCGTGGACACGCTCGAACTGGTGAAGCGCCACTGGGCCGACATCGGCGTCGACATCAAGGTCAACACGATCGAGCGCGCCCTCTACTACACGCGCGGCGACAGCAACGACCACGATGCCGCGGTCTGGCCAGGCCCCGGCGGGCTCGATCCGATGCTCGATCCGCGCGACTATTTCGCCCAGCATCCGCAGGGCTCGCGCTACGCGATCCCCTGGACGCTCTGGTACGTCTCCAACGGCAAGGACGGGCAGGAGCCGCCGGAGAGCCAGAAGAAGCGCATGAAGCTCTTCAATGACGCCCTGGCCACGGCCGACCTCGCGAAGCGCGGCCAGATCATGAAGGAGCTGATGGACCTCACGGCGGACGCCTTCGAGACGATCGGCGTCTGCCTGGCGGTCAACACCTTCGGCGTGGTGAAGAACAACCTGCAGAACGTGCCGCAGAAATATCCGAACGCCTGGTCCTGGCCGAACCCGGGTCCGGCCCTGCCGCAGCAGTTCTTCTTCAGCTGAGCCAAGCGGCGCGGCGGCGGCCCCGGCTCACGGCCGGAGCGCGCCGCCGCATCATGCTCGATGCCGGAAGGCGAGGGGCGCTGGCCGCCTCCCGCCGTTCCTCCGCCGTCAGGACAGGTCAAGCGCCATGCTACTCTTCATCGCGAAGCGCATCCTCTGGATGATCCCGTCGCTGGTCGTCGTCTCGTTCCTGGCCTTCGTGCTCATCCAGCTGCCGCCCGGCGACTATGTCACGACCTACATCGCCACGCTCGCCGCCTCGAACGAGGTCGTCGACCAGAACACGGCGAACGACCTGCGCCAGCGCTTCGGCCTCGACCAGCCGATGATCGTGCAATATTTCAAGTGGATCACCGGGATCATCACGCGCGGCGATTTCGGCCTGTCCTTCGAATGGCAGCAGCCCGTCGCCGACCTGATCTGGGAGCGGATGGCGCTGACGCTGCTCCTCACCTTCTCGACGCTGCTCGCGACCTGGGCGATCGCCTTGCCGATCGGCGTTTTCTCGGCCGTCAAGAAATACTCGATCGCCGATTACTTCGTGACCTTCCTCTCCTTCCTCGGCCTTGCGGTGCCGAGCTTCCTCCTCGCGCTCGTGCTCATGTACATCGCCGCCGTGAAGTTCGGGCAGGAGGTGGGAGGGCTCTTCTCGGAGCAATATGTCAACGCGCCCTGGAGCGTCGGCAAGTTCATCGACCTGCTCCATCATCTGTGGATCCCGGTGATCATCCTCGCGGTCTCCGGCACGGCGAGCCTGATCCGCGTGATGCGCGCCAACATGCTGGACGAGCTCGCGAAGCCCTACGTCACGACGGCGCGGGCTAAGGGGCTCTCGGAATTTCACCTGCTCGTGAAGTATCCCGTCCGCATCGCGCTGAACCCCTTCATCTCGACCATCGCCTGGCTGCTGCCGAACCTCGTGTCGGGGTCGATCATCGTCGCCATTGTCCTCAGCCTGCCGACGGCGGGGCCGCTGCTGCTGCAGTCGCTGATGGCGCAGGACATGTACCTCGCCGGCGCCTTCGTGCTCCTGATCTGCGCGCTGACCCTGATCGGCTCGCTGATCAGCGACATCCTGCTCGCCTTTGCCGACCCCCGGATCAGGCTCGAGTGACATGACCGACATTTCCTTCGCCGGCGTCGACCAGAGGCGCCTTGCGGTCGCCTCGCAATGGCAGCTGATGTGGTGGGCCTTCCGCCGCCACCGGCTCGCCATGATCGGCCTCGTCATCACGATCGCCCTGTACATCATCGCGATCGCCCCAGGCTTCTTCGCGATCAACGACCCCAACCAGCAGAACGGCCGGGCCGCCTACCACCCGCCGCAGGCGCTGCACATCATCGACACGAATCCCGACGGATCCTGGAGCTTCGGCCTCTATTTCCGGCCCTACCAGCTCCGGCGCGACCCGCAGACGCTGGCCGCGATCTACACCGAGGATCCGAGTCGCAAGATCCCCATCCGCCTCTTCGGCGAGGGCTACCAGTACAATTTCCTCGGCCTGTTCCCGACGCGCATCCATCTCCTCGCCTCGGCAGAGCCGCGCCAACCGCTCTTCCTCTTCGGCGCGGACCGTCTCGGCCGCTGCGTCTACAGCCGCATCATGCAGGGCACGCAGATCTCGCTCTCCGTCGGCCTCGTGGGCGTGTTCCTCTCGCTGACGCTGGGCGTGCTGATCGGCGGCGTCTCGGGCTACTTCGGCGGCCGCATCGACTTCGTGGCGCAGCGCGCCATCGAATTCGTGCTGGCGCTGCCGACGATCCCGATCTGGCTCGCCCTCGCCGCCGCCCTGCCGCAGGACTGGCCGGCGGTACTCAACTACTTCATGATCACGCTCATCCTGTCGCTGACGGGCTGGGCGCAGCTCGCCCGCGTGGTGCGCGGCCGGTTCCTCTCGCTCCGGACGGAGGAATTCGTCACCGCGGCGCGGCTCGACGGCGCCTCGGAGGGGCGGGTGATCTTCCGCCACATGCTGCCGAGCTTCGCCTCGCACATCATCGCCTCGATGACGCTCGCGATCCCGGCCATGATCCTCGCCGAGACGTCTCTCTCCTTCCTCGGCCTTGGCCTCCAGCCGCCGACGATCTCCTGGGGCGTGCTCCTGCGCGAGGCGCAGAACATCCGCTCGATCGCGACCGCCCCCTGGCTCTTCGCGCCCGGCGGCGCCGTCATCCTCGCGGTGATCGCGCTCAACTTCCTGGGCGACGGGCTGCGCGACGCCGCCGACCCCTACAACAAGTGACGGTGGCTCCCCTCATGACAGTCGCCGAACCCACCATCCGGCCACAGGCGGAGGCCCCCACCGTCCGGCCCCTCATCGAGGTGCGCGGCCTCGTCACGCATTTCCCGACCCGCACCGGCGTGGTGAAGGCGGTGGACGGCGTCTCCTTCGCCATCCATCCCGGCCGCACGCTCTGCGTCGTCGGCGAGTCGGGCTCCGGCAAGAGCGTGACGGCCCGCTCCATCCTCCAGATCGTCGACGCGCCCGGTCGCATCGTCGCGGGCGAGATGCTCTTCCGCCGCACCGACGGGACGACGGTCGACCTGGCGAAGCTCGATCCGCGCGGCAAGGCGATCCGCCAAATCCGCGGCGCCGAGATCGCCATGATCTTCCAGGAGCCGATGTCCTCGCTCTCGCCCGTGCACACGGTCGGCGACCAGATCATGGAGGTGCTGATCCTGCACCTCGGCATGAAGAAGAAGGAGGCCCGGGCCCGCTGCGTCGAGCTCCTGGGCCAGGTCGAGATCCCGAACCCCGAGAAGGCGGTCGACCGTTACACGTTCGAATTCTCGGGCGGCATGCGCCAGCGCGTGATGATCGCCATGGCGCTCGCCTGCAATCCACGGCTGCTCATCGCCGATGAGCCGACGACGGCGCTCGACGTGACGACGCAGGCCGAGATCCTCGACCTCATCCGCCGCCTGCAGAAGCAGTACGGCATGGCGGTGATGTTCATCACCCACGACATGGGCGTCGTGGCCGAGATCGCCGACGACGTCATCGTCATGCACTACGGTAAGGTGAAGGAGGACGGTCCGGTCGACACGATCTTCCATGCGCCGCAGGATGACTACACGAAGATGCTCATCGGCTCCGTGCTCAAGCTCGAGCGCAAGGCCGAGATCCGGCTCAAGCGCCAGCCGGTCAATCCGGCCGAGCCGCCTGTCATCGAGGTCCGCGACCTCGTGATGCATTTCGGGCCTGCGAAGGCGCCGATCAAGGCGGTGGACGGCGTCTCGCTCCGGGTGCTGCCCGGCGAGACGCTGGGCATCGTCGGCGAATCCGGCTCCGGCAAGACGACGATGGGCCGCTGCCTGCTGCGCGCCTGGAATCCGACGTCGGGCGAGATGCTCTACCGCCGCGCCGACGGATCGACGCTCGACCTCGTGAAGGCCGACAAGCCGACGCTGCGCGACTGCCGCCGCGAAATCCGCATGATCTTCCAGGACCCCGTCGGCTCCCTCAACCCGCGCATGACCGTCGCGCAGATCATCGGCGAACCGCTGCTCGTCAACGGCGTCGCCGAGGGCCAGGCGCTCGACGAAAGGGTGGCCGCGCTGATGGAGCAGGTCGGCCTCAATCCGGACTGGCGCGAGCGCTATCCGCACGCCTTCTCCGGCGGGCAGCGCCAGCGCATCGGCATCGCGCGGGCGATCTCGCTGGAGCCCCGCGTCATCGTCGCGGACGAGGCGACCTCGGCGCTCGACGTCTCGCTGCGCTCGCAGATGCTCGATCTGATGATGAACCTGCAGGACCGGCTCGGCCTCTCCTACGTCTTCATCAGCCACGACATCGGCGTCATCCGCTACATGTGCGACCGCGTGTCCGTGATGTACAAGGGCAAGGTCGTGGAGTCCGGCGACACCGAGCAGGTCTGCGACCGGCCAGAGCACCCCTACACCAAGGCGCTCCTCTCCGCGATCCCGCGTCCCGATCCCCGCCAGCGCTCCATCCACAAGCGGCATCGCTATGCCGGTTGAGGGGTCTGTTCATTACCTTCTCCCGCTCGCGGAAGAAGGTGGCGCGAGCGAAGCGGAGCGCCGGATGAGGGTCCGCCGCGGCGCCCTCATCCGCCATGCTTCGCATGCCACCTTCTCCCGCGGGCGGGAGAAGGCAGAGGGAGCTTCATGAAGATCACCGAAATCCGCACCTACCTGATGCATGCCGGCGCGCCGAACCTGAAGACCTGGGCGGCGGACGGCTCGTTCGGGGCGCAGGGCTTCTCGAAAAACCTGACCGGCACGCGCAACTGGCTCTTCGTCAAGGTCTTCACCGACGAGGGAGTCACCGGCATCGGCGAGTGCTCCGGCTGGCCGCGCGTCATCGAGACGGCGGTGAAGGATCTGTCGCGGCTGCTGATCGGCGAGGATCCGACGCATATCGAGCGGCTCTGGCAGAAGATGATGATCGCCATCATGGGCCACGGCATGACGGGCACCGTCGGCGCCGGGGCGATGAACGGCATCGACATGGCGCTGTGGGACATCAAGGGCAAGAAGCTCGGCGTTCCCGTCTGGAACCTGCTCGGCGGCAAGGTGCGCGACCGCATCCGCTGCTACGCGCACGCCAACACGCCGGAAGCGGCGCTGTCGCTGAAGGAGCGCGGCTACACCGCCTTCAAGTGCGGCGGCGTCTCCAACCCGGTGCGCAAGGTCGCGGCACTCCGCGAAGCAGTGGGCGACACGATGGACATCGCCATCGACCTGCACGGGCCCCCCTGGCTGACGCCGTCCGACGCCGCGCAGGTCTGTCGCGCGCTCGAGCCCTATCAAATGATGTGGGTCGAGGACCCGATCGCGCCCGAGAACCTTGAGGGCTTCCACCGCATCCGCCAGCATTCCTCCGTCACGCTCGCCGCCGGCGAGCGGCAGGCCACGATCTTCGGCGAGCGCGAGCTGATCGAGCAGGGCCTCGTCGACGTGATCCAGCCCGACACCGGCCGCGCCGGCGGCATCACGCAGATGAAGAAGATCGCGGCGATCGCCGAGGCCCATCACGTGATGCTGGCGCCCCATTCCGGCTCGCTCGGTCCCGTCGCCGAATATGCGGCGCTGCACATCCTCGCCGCGGTGCCGAACGGCTACATCCTGGAGCGGATCGAGGACGATTGGGACGGGCGCGCCCGCACCATCGTGCCGCATCCGCAGCAGAAGGACGGCTTCCTCGCCGTGCCCGACGCGCCGGGCCTCGGCTGCGACATCGACGAGGATTTCGTCGCGGCCCATCCGAGCGAGGCGAACATCTCGATCCCCGTGACCGAGGCCTCCGGCAGCTACGCGCCGGGCACCTACAGCGAGCATGTCTACGTGCAGCCCCGCGTGAGCCGCAGCCGGTACTTCGGTGGGGGCACTGAATGACGGTCGCCGCCAACCGGTGCGGCTCCTCAGGATGAGGATCGTCGAGGCTGCCTTCTGTGAACGGTGCAAGGGATGAGGACTAACAGCCCATGAAGATCGACCGCCTGCGCGCCTTCATGACGCGCGACAAGGACCGTCCGCGCGTCATCGTCGCCATCGACACCGATGACGGCCTTACGGGCTGGGGCGAGTGCTACAACCACGGGCCCGACCGGGCGCTGATCCCGCTGCTCGATTACCTCATGACCTTCCTCAAGGGTCAGGACCCCACGCGGATCGAGTACCTGCTTCATTACCTGATGCAGCAGACCCGCTTTCCACCGGGCGCGCTCGGCCTCGCGGCGATCTCGGCCATCGACCATTGCCTCTGGGACATCTCCGCCAAGGCGCTCGGCGTGCCGGTCTACCGGCTGCTCGGCGGTCATGCGCGGGATAGGGTCAAGGTCTATGCCGGCGTCTATACCGCACCCGATCCGGAACTGGCGCGCGACGAGCTTGACCGGCTGAACGAGCAATGGGGCCTCACGGCCTTCAAGCTCTCGCCCTACCGGATCGACATGCACCGCCACCGCTGGGGCGAGGTCGTCCGCACCTCGGCCGAGTATTTCCGCAAACTGCGCGAGACGGTCCGTTCGGACTACGAGATCGCCTTCGATGCGCATGCGAAGATCCTCGAGGTGTCGCAGGCGATGCAGCTCGGCAACGCGCTCGCTCCCTACGATCCGCTGTTCTTCGAGGAGCCGATCCGGCCCGAGAATTTCGAGGCCTGGGGCGAGCTGAAGCGGGGGCTCTCCTGCACGCTGGCCACCGGCGAGTCGCTTTACAGCCGCTTCGAGTTCCTGCGTCTGCTGCAGGTGCGCGGCGCCGACATCATCCAGCCTGATATCTGCGTGGTGGGCGGCATGCTCGAGATGCGTCGCATCGCGGCCCTCGCCGAGGCGCATTTCGTCACGGTGGCGCCCCACAACCCGATGGGTCCGCTCGCCTCCGCGGTGAACGTGCATTTTGCCGCCTCGCAGCCCAATTTCCGCATCCTCGAATACCGCCTGCCGCATGGCCCCGGCTATGTCTTCGGCACCGGCGGCGGCGAGGCGCCGAGCGGGGACGAGCGCCTGCAGGGCGCCTGGTACGTCAAGGATCCCTACCTGCCGAAGGACGGCCATCTCGAACTGCGCCCGGACAGGCCGGGCTGGGGCGTCGAGATGGACATGGATGTGCTGGGCCGGGAGGATTACGTCCACTGGCAGCGCAAGGTCCCCGTCCGGCCCGACGGCTCCAGCGCCTACGTCTGAAGCCGAGGACCTTTCCGACAACGCTGTCACGAAAAAACGGAGCCACCATGGCCAGCGACCGCATCATCAAAGCCCTCGGCGGCATCTCCGGGGTGCATGTCACGCCCTACGACGCCTCCGGCGATCCCGACTGGGCGGCCGTGGCCCATGTGGTGCGGACCATCGCCGCCGCCGGCATCCACAACATCGTCTCCGCCGGCAACACCGGCGAATTCTATCCGATGACGGTTTCCGAGATCGAGCGCTCGCACGCCGTCGCGGCCGAGGCGGCGGCTGGCACGGCGCTCGTGACCGCTGGCGTCGGACGCTCCCAGCGCGAGGCCATCGCCATGGGGCGGCAGGCGAAGGCGGCCGGCTGCGATGCGGCGATGGTGCATCATCCGCTCGATCCCTTTGCCGCGCCGCAGAGCCAGGCCGACTACATCGTCGGCATTGCCGAGGCGCTCGACATTCCCGTCATCGCCTACATCCGCTCGGACGCGATCGGCGTGAGGGACCTCGTGCGCGTCGCGACGCACCCCAATGTCGCCGGCGTCAAGTTCGCCAGCACGAATCTCATGCTGCTCGCCGAGTGCATCCGCGCCAGCGCCGGCAGCAAGGCCGTCTGGATCTGCGGCCTCGCGGAGGGCTGGGCGGCTCCGTTCTATGCGCTCGGCGCCAAGGGCTTCACCTCCGGCCTCGTCAATGTGCAACCACAGGCCTCGCTCGCGATCTGGAAGGCGCTGGAGGCCGGCGACTACGCGCTCGCGCGCCGCACCGTCGACGGCATCGCCGGCTTCGAGACGATGCGCACGAAATACGGCAACGGCGCCAATGTCACCGTGGTGAAGGAGGCGATGGGCCTCCTCGGCATGCCGGTGGGCGACGTGCGCGTTCCGGGACTTCCGGCGCTCAACGCCGAGGAGCGGGCGCAGCTCCGCGCCATAGTCGCGGGCTGGACCCTCCTCGCCACGGAACGACGCCGCAGCGCCTGAGCAGGGGTGAGCGGAAGCGTATTGACGCCTCTCGCCGAGCCGGTAGATTGTATAAAATCTGCGCACAAGGTCCCGGTGGCCGTCGCCCGTGAGCGCCCCGCTTCTCACCCGCACCCTTTCTGCCGCGATCATCGATCGGCTGCGGCAGGAGATCCTGCGCGGCGATCATGCGCCGGAATCGCAGCTTCGCCAGGATGCGCTGGCCGCAGCCTACGGCGTCAGCCGCATCCCCGTGCGCGAGGCGCTCCTGCAGCTTGAATCCGAGGGTCTCGTCCGCATCGAGCCGCATCGCGGCGCGGTGGTCACGCCGCTCTCGCGCGACGAGGTCGAGGATGTCTTCGCGCTCCGGCTCATGCTGGAGCCGCGTCTCGCCCGTTCATCGATTCCCGCGCTTACGGACGATGATCTCGTCCGTCTGGAAGCGCTCGACCAGGCTTTCGACGAGGCGATCGAGCGCGGCGACGCCGCTCGCTGGGGCCGGCTGAACGCCGAGCTTCATCTCGCCATGTATGCCCGGGCCAACCTGCCGCGCACCTTCTCCGTCGTCGCCAACCTGCTGCAGACGAGCGAGCGGTACACGCGCCTGCAGCTCGCCACACAGGAGGCCTGGCGGCGGGCGCAGCGCGAGCATGCCGAGCTCGTCGCCTTCTGCCGCGCGCGCGATGCAGAGGGCGCCGCGCGGCTGATCGAGGCGCATGTCGGCGCCGTCCGGGCCGATCTCTCGCGCCTTGCCGGGCTCGATTCCGCAACTGGCGCGAAACATGCCTAGAACCGCTGTCGAGGACCTACGATGACGCTGCTTCACTTCAAGAACTTCGGCATGCTGGACCCCGAAGCCGGCGCAATCCTCGGCGGCCATGAGATCCTGGTCGAGGGCGACAAGATCCGCGAGGTCTCCGACAAGCCGATCACATCAGCGGCGGCCGAGGTCGTCGATTGCGGGGGCCGCACGCTGATGCCGGGGCTCATCGACAGCCATGTGCATGCCGTCCTCTCCGAAGTCGTGATCCGCAATCTCGAGAACGTGCCGCTCACGCTCATGACGGCGCGCGCCGCCGACCTTCTGAAGCGCATGCTCGACCGCGGCTTCACCACGGTGCGCGACACCGGCGGCGCCGACTGGGGCCTCAAGGAGGGCGTCGACAAGGGGCTCATCCCCGGACCGCGCCTCTTCATCGCCGGCAAGGCGATCGGTCCCACGGGCGGCCATTCCGACGGGCGCCGCCGCACCGAGCTCAAGATCCGCTGCCATTGCTGCAACGCGCTCAGCTTCTCGATGGGAATCGCCGACGGCACCTCCGAGGTGCGCAAGGCGGTCCGCGAGGAGATGCGGCAGGGCGCGGACCAGATCAAGATCATGATGTCGGGCGGCGTCGCCTCGCCGTATGACCCGCTGGACAGCATGCAATTCTCGCCCGGCGAGGTCGCGGCCGCCGTCGAGGAGGCGCACGCCTTCGGGCGCTATGTCTGCGCCCATGCCTACACGCCCGAGGCCATCACGCGCGCCGCGCATGCCGGCGTGCGGACGATCGAGCACGGCAACCTGATCGACGACGCCTCCGCCAAGCTGATGGCGGAGAAGGGCATGTTCCTCGTCGCCAATCTCGTCGCCTATTTCGAGATGAAGAAGCGCGCCGCCGAGTACGGCATGAATTCCGACATGCTGGCCAAGAACGACATGGTCATCGAGGGCGGCCTCAAGTCGCTCGAGATCTGCAAGCGCAACGGCGTGCCCGTCGCCTACGGCAGCGACCTGCTGGGGCAGCTGCAGGACGAGCAGTCGCAGGAATTCCTGCTGCGCGCCCGCGTGCTCGATCCGATCGACATCATCCGCTCCGCCACCATTATCGGCGCGAAGCTGCTCCGGATGGAGGGCAAGCTGGGCTGCCTGAAGCCCGACGCCTTCGCCGACATCATCGTCATCGACGGCGATCCGCTGAAGGACCTGAAGCTCTTCCAGGGACAGGGCCGCCATATCCCCGTCATCATGAAGGGCGGCCGGTTCCACAAGCGGGCCCTGCACTGAGCATGGCGGCCGGCATCATCCAGCCCCGCACTCTCGGCCGCCTCCTCCTGCGGGCGGCGGCGGGGCTGTCGCTCGGCTACATCCTGCTGCCCCTCGTTTTCGTCGTCTGGCTCTCCTTCTTCGCGCAGGAGATCCCCTCCTTCCCGCCCCAGGGCTACACGCTCAAATGGTATGAGGCGGTGCCGGGCAACGATCGCTTCGTCTCCGGCTTCCTGCTCAGCATCCAGCTGGCCGTGATCGCCACGCTGATCGGCCTCGCGGTGGGCGTGCCGGCGGCGCTCTGCCTCGTGCGCGCCCGGTTCCGGGGGCGGGAGGCCCTGAACAGCCTGCTGCTCATGCCGCTCGTCGTGCCCGGAATCGTGCTGGGCGTCGCCCTCTACGTCTTTCTGGTCGAGGCCGAGATCGCCACGGAATGGCGCCTGCTTGGCTCTCTCGCCGGCCTCGCGACGGGCCACGTGCTGATCGTCATCCCCTGGGTCGTCCGGCTCGTCACCGCGAGCCTCGCCGGCATGGACCGCTCGGTCGAGGAGGCTGCGATGAGCCTCGGCGCGGACCGCTTCACGACCTTCCGCCGCGTGACGCTGCCCGCCATCCTGCCGGGCGTCGTCGCGGCGGCGCTCTTCGGCTTCGTCACGTCCTTCGGCAATCTGGAGGTCAGCCTCTTCCTCGTGGGACCCGGTCGCACCACGCTGCCCATCGCCATCCTCCAGTATCTCGAATGGAAGATCGACCCGACCATCGCGGCCGTCTCCGTCCTGCAGATCCTGCTGATCGCGGCGGCGATGCTGGTGACGGACCGGTTCGTCTCGATCGGCCGGGTGGTCTGATGGCGCGCCTCGAGATCGCCCAACTCGTCCGCCGCTACGGCGAGCTGAAGGCCGTCGACGACGTGAGCCTGTCCGTGGCCGACGGCGAGTTCCTCGTGCTGCTCGGCCCCTCGGGCTGCGGCAAGACGACGACGCTGCGCATGGTGGCGGGTTTCGTCGAGCCGACCTCCGGTGCGATCAGGCTCGGCGACCGCGACATCACCAGCCTTCCGCCCTGGAAGCGCAACGCCGGGCTCGTCTTCCAGAGCTACGCGCTCTTCCCCCATCTCACCGTCAACCAGAACGTCGCGTTCGGTCTGGAGATGCGGAAGAAGCCGCAGGCCGAGGTCGATAGGGAGGTGGCGGAGGCGCTCCGCCTCGTCAGGCTCGCGCATCTGGGCGACCGCCTGCCGCGACAGCTCTCCGGCGGCCAGCAACAGCGCGTCGCGCTCGCCCGCGCCCTCGCGATCCGGCCCGACATCCTCCTGCTCGACGAGCCGCTGTCGAACCTGGACGCCAAGCTCAGGCAGGACGTCCGCGTCGAGATCCGCGAGCTGCAGCGCAAGCTCGGCCTCACCACCGTGATGGTCACGCACGACCAGGAGGAGGCGCTGACCATGGCCGACCGGCTCGTGGTCATGAGCGAGGGCCGCATCCGCCAGGTGGGCACGCAGCAGGATCTCTACGAGCGCCCGGCCGACCGGTTCGTCGCCGATTTCGTCGGCCGCTCGACCTTCCTCGAGGGCCGCGTGACGGAGCCCGGCCGCTTCACGAGTGCGGGTGGGCTCGTGATCGCCTGCGCGGCGGATGCCATCGGCCCGGCCTCGCTGGCGCTGAGGCCCGAGCGCATCGCCCTTCTCGGGTCCGAGCTGCCGCCCGAGAACGCCTTCGAGGGGAGGGTGGAGTTCATCTCCTACCTCGGCGCGCAGCTCGACATCCATGTCGCGCTCAACGCGCAGGACCGGGCCGTGGTGCAGATGCCGAACCGGCCCGACAGGGCGCCGCCGGCGCTGGGAGAGAGTGTGAGGATCGGCTGGAGCCGGGAGACGGGACGCGTCTTCCCGGCCGAAGCTGTGACGACTGGGGCATGAGCCCGAGAACGGACCACAACGAAGGGAGAAGTCTCATGAGCAAGATCATCAGGCCGGACGGCATCGGGACCAGCCGCCGCCGCTTCCTGGCGGGCGCCGCGGCGGCGGGAGCGGGCCTCTCGGCCCTGCCGCGGGCGGCGCGAGCGCAGTCTAAGGGTCGCGTCGTCGTCGGAACCTGGGGCGGCGACTACGCGCGCCTGCTCAACAAGAACATCGAGCAGCCGATCCTCATCAAGGACGGCTGGGAGGTCGCGCAGGACCAGGCGGGCTCGCCGCAGCGGCGCGCCAAGATGCTGGCGGAGCGCCGGCTGCCGCGCGGCACCGCCGACCTGCAGGGCCTCTCGGCGCTGGAGATGTTCCAGATGCACGACGCCGGCGTGGCCCTGCCGATCGACTATTCGAAGCTCAAGAACGCCAAGAACCTCATGCCCAACATGAAGTACGAGTATGGCGTCGGGCACATCTATTCGGGCAAGGTCGCCGTCTACAATCCGAAGATGATGGCCGCGCCGAAGAGCTACAAGGACGTGTTCGATCCCAAGCACGGCAACAAGCTCGGCATCATCGACATCCAGTACCAGTACGTGCTGGTCTGCGCCGCCCTCGCCGCAGGCGGTTCGCTCACCAACTTGGAGCCCGGCAAGAAGCTGCTGCTCGATTGCAAGAAGGCGGGAATGCGCATGTATCCCACCAACGAGGCCTTCGCGCAGGGCCTGCAGACCGATGAGATCGGCACGGGCGTCATGTGGAAGGCGCGCGTGGTGCAGTGGCAGAACGCCAACATCTCCGTGGACTCGGTCGCCCCCGCGGAGGGCACGCTGATGTACATCTCCGGCTTCGTCATCGCCAAGAACGCGCCCAACAAGGACGGCGCCTATGCCTATCTCGACGCAATGCTGGAGAAGAGCGCGCAGGACGCCTTCGCCATCGACATGGGCTACAACGGCACCGTGACCAACACGACCGTCGCGCCCGACCTGCAGAAGCGCATCGGCTTCACCGAGGAAGAGGTGAAGAAGCTCGTCGACCTCGACTACGACTACATGAACAAGAACGACGCGGCCCTCAAGGACTGGTGGGACAAGGAGCTGAAGGCCTGAGATGGCCGCTCACGCGGAACCGGGGACGCGCGGCTCGGTCTGGTCGGCGGCGACGCTGATCGGACCGGCAACCGTGCTCGTGGCGGCGGGGCTCATGGCCCCGCTCGCCATCCTCTTCCGCTACAGCCTGAACCGCTACGATCCCCGCCTCGCCATGGTCGATGCGGTGACGCCCGAGAACTACATCCGCTTCTTCACCGACCCCTTCTACCTCAACGTCTTCTGGACGACGCTGCGCGTCTCTGCGCTCTGCACGGCGGTCTGCCTCGTGATGGCGCTGCCGCTCGCCTACATGCTGGCGCGCACCCAGTCGCGCGCCAAGAACGTGCTCATCATGCTCGTGGTGCTGCCGCTCTTCGTCGGCAACGCCGTCCGCGCCGCCGGCTGGATGACGATGTTCGGCTCCAAGGGCTTCCTGAACGTCGGGCTCCAGAACCTCGGCCTCATCTCGGCCCCGCTCCAGATCATGTACACGGAGCTTGCGGTCATCTTCGGCATCATCGCCGTGAACCTGCCCTACATGGTGCTCTCGCTGCAGAGCGTCATCGAGGGCATCAACCGCAACGTCGAGGAGGCGGCCTTCAGCCTTGGCGCGGGACCCTTCACGATGTTCCGCCGGGTGCTGCTGCCCCTGGCGCTGCCGGGCGTCATCGCCGGCACGATCCTGAGCTTCATCCTGGGCATGAACGCCTACGCCACGCCCGTGCTGCTGGGCGGCCCGCAGTTCAAGATGATGGGACCGCTGGTCTTCGGCCAGTTCCAGCTCAACAACTGGCCCTTCGGCTCGGCCATCGCCTTCATCCTGATGGCGGCGACGCTGATCCTCACCGCGACGGCAAACCTCCTGGTGCAGCGCCGGTACAGGGGCTAGCGGCGCAAGGGCTGCCATCCACCCACGATCCTCATGCTGAGGAGCGGCCCGAGGCCGCGTCTCGAAGCACGCACAACACCGATGCAGCGCCTGACCGACGTCATCGGCCTTGTGCGTCCTTCGAGACGCCCGCTTCACGGGCTCCTCAGGATGAGGGAGGGGAAGGACGGCATCCCCGACGGAGTCGTCAAAACACCGCATGCTCCCCGCGGTCCACGCTCTCCTCGCCGCTGATGACCCGCGCGTAGAAATCGAAGAGCGTCTCTGCTCCTGTGGAGGGCGTGGCATCGGCGTCGTAGCGGCCGGTCGCTGGATCGAGCACGAGCATCGACTCCGTGGCGTAGTAGCGCCCGATCCGCGCCAGCTCGGCCTTCTCCGCGAGCGCCGGCGCGATGCGCCCCGCCAGCGACAGGCCAGCGATGATCGCATCGAGCATCGCCACGGGCACGCGCCGGAACTTCGGTTCGAGGCCCAGCAGTTGGAACAGCTTCTCGCCCTGCTGGCGGGGCGTGATCGCTGCGCCCGGGCCGCCGATGGGGAGGATCCGGTCGTGGCGGTCGGGATCATCGATGCAACCCGCAAGATAGCGGCCGAGATCGCCGTCGCTGATCGGCTTGCAGGCCGTCAGGTCGCCATTCCCGAACAGCAGGAAGGGCTTGCCGCGCCTCAGCCGCTCGATCTGGCCCGACAGCGACTTGAAATAGGCGGTGGGCCTCACGATCGACCAGGTCACGCCCGACTGGATGAGCGCCTGCTCGAAGGCGAGCTTCGCATGCTGGACGGCGAGGAGCGGCTTCTGCACGCAGATCGCCGAGAGCAGCACCATCTGCGTGACTCCCGCGTCGCGCCCGGCAGCCAAGGCTTCGACTTGGGCGCGATGGTCGATCGCCCAGGCGTCGCGCGGCGCCCCCGTGCGCGAGGCCAGACACGACATGAGAACGTCGAACCGCTCGCCCGCGAAGCCGTCGCGGCGGAGCGACGCCGGATCCGTGACGTCGCCGAACCGGACGAAAGCCTCCGGCGGCAGTTCCGGATCGCGCCCGTCGCGCCGCGGCCGCACGAGGCAGGTGACTTCATGGCCGCGCTCGACCAGCGCCCGGGCCGTCGCCCGGCCGATCGTCCCGGTCGCGCCGAGCAGCATCACCCGCCGCCGCGCCGGCGCACGATCCGCGCCGGTGCTCACGTCTTCAACCGATCCCTGCTCATGGGCGCAGTGAACAGAAGGCTGAAGGACATGCAAGCGGATGCGCGGCGTTCCGGGGCATTGTCAGCGGCGTCGGCAAGTGGTTGATCGGCCCCGGGCGCCCACGCACGGGACGGGAGAGTTCGTTCGTCATGCAGACCATCGGTTCCGACCGGTATCAGGAGATCCGCGAGGCTGTGCGCGCGCTCTGCGCGGAGTTTCCGCCGGAATACCACCGCAAGGTCGACGAGGCGCGGGGCTATCCGGAAGAATTCGTCGAGGCGCTGACGAAGGCGGGCTGGATGGCGGCCCTGATCCCGGAGGCGTACGGCGGCTCCGGCCTCGGCCTCGCGGAGGCCTCCGTGATCATGGAGGAGATCAACCGGGCCGGTGGCAATTCCGGCGCCTGCCACGGCCAGATGTACAACATGGGCACGCTGCTGCGGGCCGGCTCCGAGGAGCAGAAGCGCCGCTACCTGCCGAAGATCGCCGCGGGCGAATTGCGCCTGCAGAGCATGGGCGTCACCGAGCCGACGACCGGCACGGACACGACGAAGATCAAGACGACCGCGGTCCGCCGGGGCGATCGCTACGTCATCAACGGCCAGAAGGTCTGGATCAGTCGCGTCCAGCACTCGGACCTGATGATCCTGCTCGCCCGCACCACGCCGCTGGCGGAGGTGAAGAAGAAGTCCGAGGGCCTCTCCATCTTCCTCGTCGACATCAAGGCGGCGATGGCGGGCGGCATGACCGTCAGGCCCATCCTCAACATGGTTAATCACGAGACGAACGAACTCTTCTTCGACAATCTCGAGATCCCGGCCGAGAACCTCATCGGCGAGGAAGGGCAGGGGTTCAAGTACATCCTCAACGGACTCAATGCTGAGCGCATCCTGATCGCCGCCGAATGCATCGGCGACGGCTACTGGTTCATCGAGAAGGTCGCGGCCTATGCGAAGGAGCGCGTGGTCTTCGGCCGGCCCATCGGCCAGAACCAGGGCGTGCAGTTCCCGATCGCCGAGGCCCATATCGAGATCGAGGCGGCGAACCTCATGCGCTACGAGGCCTGCCGCCTCTACGACGCAGGCCAGCCCTGCGGCGCCCAGGCCAACATGGCGAAGTACCTCGCCGCCAAGGCGAGCTGGGAGGCGGCGAACGCCTGCATCCAGTTCCATGGCGGCTTCGGCTTCGCCCATGAATATGACGTCGAGCGCAAGTTCCGCGAGACGCGCCTCTACCAGGTGGCGCCGATCTCGACGAACCTGATCCTGTCCTATGTGGCCGAGCACGTGCTCGGGCTGCCGCGGTCGTTTTGATGGTGCGCAAGACGGGAAAGCCCTCTCCCCGCGGGGGAGAGGGTGGGGTGAGGGGGCTCCTGCGCCTTCATCGTCAGCCACCGTCCCCCCTCACCTGCCCTCTCCCCCGCGGGGAGAGGGACGTAAATCCCGCAGCCTCTGGTGAATGCCGATGACCCTCCCCCTCGCAGGCCTTACCGTCGTCGCGGTCGAGCAGGCCGTGGCCGCCCCCTTCTGCACCTCGCGCCTCGCCGACGCGGGCGCGCGCGTCGTCAAGATCGAGCGGCCGGAAGGCGATTTCGCCCGCGGCTACGACGCCGTGGCGAAGGGGCAGTCGAGCTATTTCGTCTGGCTGAACCGGGGCAAGGAATCGCACGTGCTCGATCTCGCCGTTCCCGAGGGCCGGGCGCGGCTCGGCGAGCTGATCGCAGGAGCCGACGTGCTGGTGCAGAACCTGAAGCCCGGCTCGCTCGCGCGCCTCGGCTTTCCAGTCGAGGAGCTGCGCCGGACACATCCGCGCCTCATCTGCTGCTCCATCTCCGGCTATGGCGAGACCGGTCCCTATGCCGAGCGCAAGGCCTACGACCTGCTGATCCAGGCGGAGTCCGGCCTCTGCTCGATCACCGGCGGGCCGGACGAGCCCTCGCGCGTCGGCGTCTCGGTCGTCGATGTCGCGACCGGCGCGACGGCCCATGCCGCGATCCTCGAGGCGCTCATCCGCCGCGGGATCACCGGCGAAGGCGCCGACATCCGCATCTCGATGTTCGACGTGATGGCGGACTGGCTCGCCGTCCCACTGCTCTGCCACGAAGGCGGCAAGAGCCCGAAGCGCGTCGGCCTCGCGCATCCCTCGATCGCGCCCTACGGCGTCTTCACGACCAGGGACGGCAAGCCGCTGCTGATCTCGATCCAGAGCGAGCGCGAGTGGGTCAAGCTCTGCGCCGAGGTGCTGCTGCGGCCGGACCTGCCGAAGGATCCCCGCTTCATGAGCAACGTGGCCCGCGTCGCCAACAGGGCCGAGACCGACGGCATCGTGGCGGAGGTTTTCGCCGGCCTCGGTGAGACGGAGCTGCGCAGCCGGCTGACCGCGGCCGACATCGCCTTCGCCGCCGTCAACGACATGGAGGGCCTTGCCCGCCATCCGCATCTGCGCCGGATCACGGTCGACACGCAGCAGGGTCCCGTCGCCGTGCCGGCGCCAGCGCCGATCGTGATGGAGGCACCGCGCACCTACGGCCGGGTGCCCGCCATCGGCGAGAAGCCGGACTGACCGACCTCAGCCCGCCGTGACCGGGTCGCCGACGCTGACGACGTCCCCGCCGCGCGGGACGAGGTTCTGCCCGAAGATCGGCTGGCCCCGCGCATCGCGGCGGAAACGGAGCAGCGTGCGCAGCGGTTCGTCCTGCTCATCGCGCACGCCCGTCGCCGGATCGATCGTGGTCACGACGCAGCGCGCGCAGGGCTTCACGGCCGCGAACACGGCCGACCCGACGCGCATCTCCCGCCAGCCGTCCTCGACCCAGGGCTCCGCGCCTTCGACGACGAGGTTGGGGCGGAAGCGCTCCATGCCGAGCCCCGGCATCACGGCCCAGGCCGCGACATCGCGCAGCGAGGCGGCGTTGGCGACGAGCAGCGGATAGCCGTCGGCGAAGCTCACGCGGTCCTCCGGTCTTCCATAGGCGGTGTCGACCGGCCGCGCCTGGGCGGGATCGTCCATGAAGACGAGCCGGCAATCGCGCCCTGCCGCGGCCGAAATCCAGGCATCGGCCTCGGGTCCCGCCGCCATTGCCGACAACGTGCTGCGCCAGACCGTGACCGTCAGCCGCTCGCCACCCTTCGGGGGGCTCAGCAGGAGGTCGGCCTGCCCTGGGGCGGAAAGCCTGATGCCTGACCCCTCAGGCGTAGCGCCGATCAGCGCAAGCCCGGCGCATTCGCGCTGGGAGATGAACCGCCCCCTGTCGTCGACCACCATCCAGCGCCGGTCGCCTTCAAGCCCCCAGGGCTCCACGCGGGCCGAGGCGACGGAGACGCCGCGAAGGCCCTTCACGGGAAAGATGTGGATGGCGGAGAGATGCATGGGGGCCTGGACCTTGGGCGTGCGCGCTCCGGTCCGTCAGTCCCGGTCCGGCGCGCCGAGCGGGAAGTAATGCCGGAAGCGCCTGGCCTCGTCCACCGCGCGGGCGAAGGAGGGCCGCTCGAGCAGCCGGGCGCGGTAGGCGAGGAGGCTCGTGTGCCGCGCGGGGATCCTGTGCGTCCAGTCGGCGTAGAAGAGCGACGGCGCGGCGGCGCAATCCGCGAGCGTGAAGCGCTCGCCCGCCGCCCAGGTGCGGATGCGCATGCGCTCGTCCAGCCAGGCGTAGCTGGTCTCCAGCATCCGCCGCGCCTCCTCGACGCCATGAGGGTCGCGCGCCTCGGCGGGACGCAGCGCGTCGAACACGAACTTGCCCTGCGGCGTCATCACGTAATTGTCGAAGAAGCGGTCGAGCATCCGCGCCTCGAGCGCTTCGTCGGGATCGTTGGGGATGAGCCGGATCTTGCCCGGATGATGGATCTGCAGATGCTCGATGATGATCGTGGCCTCCATGACCACGCGGTCGCCCTCGCGCAGGATTGGAAAGCGCTTCAGGGGCCAGAGCGCCGCCAGCTCCTCGCCGACGCCGGGATCCTCCAGCATCCGGTAGGTGAAGGGCACCTCGTTCTCGTAGAAGGCGATCAGCGCCTTCTGGCAGTAGGACGAGAAGGGATGGGCGAAGAGTTCGATGGTCATGCGAAGGCCTTCGGTTCGCGGCCTTCGAGCACGGCCGCCAGATTGTCGATATGCCAGCCCGTCCCGTGCTCCCGGCCCCTCACGGCCTCGTCGCCCCCGGTGAGGTAGCAGCCCTGCTCGGTATGGATCAGCCGCGTCAGGGCGCCCTCCGCCCTGAGCTCGAGCGTGAGCAGGGAGACCGAGAGCTTCGCGCCGTCGCGGAACATGTCGTAGACGAGGATGATCCGCTCGTTCTCCACGATGTCGTGGTAGGTCGCCTGGAAATCGGTGACGAGGCCGCTCGGCCAGCGCGCATGGAAGCGCTCCCGGCCGCCGACCCGGAAGTCGAAATCCCGGTTCAGCGTCTCGATCTCCGCCGGCGCCCTGAACCAGGCCTTCTTCGCCTCGAGGCTGCTGTAGGCCGCGAAGACGCGCGCCGGCGAGGCGTTCAGCACGCGCTCGATCACGAAGGTGGCGTTGGTGATGGTCATGGATTGTCGTCCTTGGGCGCGGTCTGCGCCAGATAGGCCTCCAGCTGATCGTACTGCTGCCCCCAGAAGCGCTTGCGCTCCGCGATCCAGCCCTCGACCTGCGCAATGGTCTCGATCCGCAGCATGCAGGTCCGCACGCGGCCGATCTTTGCGCTCCGCACCAGCGCCGCCTCCTCCAGGATCTTGAGATGCTGCACCACGGCCGGAAGCGTGATGCGCAGCGGCTTCGCCAGTTCGCTGACCGAAGCCGGTCCCTGGCTCAGCCGCTCCACCATGGCGCGCCGTCCGGGATCGGACAGGGCCTGGAAAGCCAGGTCGAGCGGCGTGGGCTGATACTTAAGCATTGACTTAACTATTGGCCCGCAGACGGACACGTGTCAACCGCCCGCCGAGGCGTCGCCATCATCGGCTGTCTGGGAGGAACGACGGCAAGGGACGTTGGCCCGCAATGAGGCTGACAGACGCTTGCGTCGAGAGGATGCTGGATGTTGGAGCGGGCGAAGGGAATCGAACCCTCGACAATCAGCTTGGGAAGCTGATGTTCTACCACTGAACTACACCCGCGCTCCCCCGTATCTAGGCGCAAGCCCCGGCCGAAGGCAAGGGCCGGGGATGGGCGTCAGTCCCCGGCCGTCATCAGGCGGAGTTCCGTCGGCGGCACTTCGAAGCGGTGATATTCCGCGCCGATGCGCCGGTCGAAGGCCGCGATGTGGCGGCGGACGAGCACCGGCACCTTGGCGTTGGAGGGCTGCGCCTTGAGCCAGTCGTGCAGTTCGCTCACGGACGAGAAGCGCTTGCCGCCGACCGTCTCCAGATGGTCCCAGGGCTGGAAGCCGACGCGCGCTGCCGTCTCGCCCTGCTTGATGAACTCGATCCGCAGCGGGGGCAGGGCGGTCTCCTCCTGGTCGAGCGACTGGCGCTCGGCCACCAGCAGGCCGGCGAAGGAGACGGCCTGGCGCGCGAGCGCTGGCGGCGCCGCGCCGAGCGGGGCCTTGACCTCGATGGTGGCGCCGTCGCGGCGCACGGTCAGCGTCACGGAATCCCTGCGGCCCCGCAGGGCCGTGATCAGGTCCGGCAGGCCGGCGACGCTGCGGCCGCCCGCGATCCCGGTCACCACGTCGCCCGGCTGCAGGCCGATGTCGGCGGCGTTGGGGAAGGGGGCTGCGACGGTCAGCGTCTCGTTGCGGCCCTGCTTCAGCCAGTAGACAGGCAGGGTCGGCACGGTCGGGTCCTCGCCCCGCGCCAGAAGCTCCATGATCGGGCAGACATGGCGGATCGAGGTCGCGAGGCCGAGGCCCGGCGCGCCGGGAAAGTTCGCCGTGTTGACGCCGATCACCGCGCCGGCGTCGACGCCGAGCAGGGGGCCGCCGGAATTGCCGGGGTTGATGCTCGCGTCCATCTGGACGAATTCCTGGTAGCCGAGCGTCCGCACCGAGGAGACGATGCCGCGCGTCGCCGTGAAGGTCAGGTTGATCGGATGCCCATAGGCCACGACGGCCGAGCCCTGCTTCACATCCTGGCCGCAGCCCAGTCGCGCCTGGGTCGCGTCGGGCGGAAGCTTCTCAGGGTCGATCTTCACGACGGCGATATCGAGGAAATTGTCGGCGTAGATCCGGTCGACCGGCGTCCATTCCGATTCGCTGTCGGTGAGCGCCACCTCGACCATGGCGGGCGAGCGCTTCGCCACATGCGCGTTGGTCAGGATCCAGCCCTTCTCGCGGTCGATCACGAAGCCGGTGCCCTGGCCGGTGCCGAACTGCTCGGGAGCCAGTGGCCAGTTCACGGTGGCGCGCACCTTGACGGTGTAGCGTTGCGCGTCGCGCAGCATGGCGCCGAGATCCGGGGACTGGGACGCCGCTGGCCCGGCCAGCGACAGAAAAAGTGCGGCTGCCGTGCAACCGATGGAACGAAGCGGCGACATGGGCGTTAGACCTTCTTGAGCCAAGGTCTGATTTGACGCCGAGTTCGCGGGAAGATCAACTGCGGCCGCTTGTCCTTGCTGCGCTCGGCTGAAAGCTGAAGCCGAAATGCAACACGACAATCCTCGTCCCGCGCTGGCCGCGGGACAAGGTTTTTGCCGATGATCGGCCCATCAACCCTTTGAAGAGCGCAGGGTGTGGGCGTTCATTTCGAGGTGGAGCGCGCTTCTATCGCGCGCTTACTTCACGAGGCGCGGTCCGCCCTGCACCGGTCGCTCGCCCTCGGAGATGATGCCGAGCCGGCGGGCCACTTCGGAATAGGCCTCAATCAGGCCGCCCATGTCCCGGCGGAAGCGGTCCTTGTCCATCTTGTCGTTCGACTTGATGTCCCAGAGCCGGCAGGAATCCGGGCTGATCTCGTCGGCGAGCACGATGCGCATCATGTCGCCCTCGTAGAGCCGGCCGGTCTCGATCTTGAAATCGACGAGCCGGATGCCGACGCCGAGGAAGAGGCCGGTCAGGAAGTCGTTGATCCTGATGGCGAGCGCCATGATGTCGTCGAGCTCCTGGGGATTGGCCCAGCCGAACGCCGTGATGTGCTCCTCCGACACCATCGGGTCGTTGAGCTCGTCCTTCTTGTAATAGAATTCGATGATCGAGCGGGGCAGCTGCGTGCCCTCCTCGATGCCGAGCCGCGTGGCGAGGCTGCCGGCGGCGACGTTGCGCACCACGACCTCGAGCGGGATGATCTCGACCTCGCGGATGAGCTGCTCGCGCATGTTCAGCCGCTTGATGAAATGCGTCGGCACGCCGATCGCGTTCAGCTGCGTGAACACGAATTCCGAGATGCGGTTGTTCAGCACGCCCTTGCCGTCGATCACCTCGTGCTTCTTGGCGTTGAAGGCGGTCGCGTCGTCCTTGAAATGCTGGATGAGCGTTCCGGGCTCCGGACCCTCGTAAAGCACCTTTGCCTTGCCTTCATAGATGCGGCGGCGGCGGTTGTTCATGTTGTTGGACCGTGGCTGGGAGGGGCGAATGAACGGCGGATATGGGGGCCGCGCCCTGTTTCATCAAACCCGTTTCCCCTAGCGCATATGGGACGAACCTACAATGACGAGGCGTCGCGGGAGCCTTGCCGCGCATTGATCTGCCAAGCTATGCCCCATATATCGCGCTCGACATCGCGACATCACCTGGAAGAGGACCGCTCCATGGCAGGCCTGGACGACCGCAAGGACGCCGCCGAGAAGAAATACGCTCATGACGAGGAGCTCGCCTTCAAAGCGAACGCGCGCCGCGCGAAGCTCCTGGGCCTCTGGGTGGCCGAGCAGCTCGGCAAGTCCGGCGCCGAGGCGGACGCCTATGCCAAGAGCGTCGTGATGGCCGACTTCGAGGAAGCCGGCGACGAGGACGTGTTCCGCAAGGTCCGCGCCGATCTCGACGCCGCCGGCCGGAAGGACGTGTCCGACCATGTCATCCGCCGCACGATGGAAGAGCTGATGGCGAAGGCCATCGATCAGGTGAAGGCGGGCAGCTGATCGCCCGCGCCTGGCCGGCGCCGGTCAGGACAACGCGCCGGCATCGACGATGTGGCGCGGCCAGCGGCGCGGCGCCACGAGCACCGCGTCGCAGCGGAAATGGTGGCTGTCGTCGAGCCCTCGCTCCGCCCGGAAGCGGGCGAGCGCCACGCCGATGCGGCGCAGCTGCCCCGCGGTGACGGCTGCGGCGGCCTCCTCCAGCGTCGGGCGCGCCTTCACCTCGACCGCCACGATCGTGCGACCGCGGCGCATCACAAGGTCGATCTCACCGCCGGGCGCGCGATAGCGCCGGGCGAGCGGCCAGTAGCCTTTCAGGATCAGCAGCAGCAGCGACAGCCGCTCGGCATCGGCGCCGAACAGGGCCGCGAGGCTGCGTCGCCGGTCCTCACCGCTCCGCCGGGCCATCGCTCGTTCCCGCCGCCAGCCTGAGCGCACGCGCATAGACCTCGCGCTTCGGCCGCCCCGTCTCGCCCGCCGCCACGGCGGCCGCGTCCTTGACCGACATCTGCGCCATCAAGGCCGAGAGCCGGCCGTCGAGATCGTCGGCCCCGGCACCTTCCGCCACGCCCGGCGCGCCGACCACCAGCACGAACTCGCCGCGCGGCGGTTCCCGCGCGACCTGGGCGCCGAGCGATGCGAGCGTCCCGCGCAGGACCGTCTCGTGCAGCTTGGTCAGCTCTCGCGCCGTCGCGGCCGGCCGGTCGCCGAGCACGGCCGCGAGGTCGGCGAGCGTCTCCGAGACGCGGTGCGGCGCCTCGTAGAAGACCAGAGCGCCCGGAACCGCGGCGAGTTCACGGATGCGCCGGCGGCGGTCGCCGGTCTTCGGCGGCAGGAACCCCTCGAAGAAGAAGCGGTCCGCCGGAAGACCGGCCGTCACCAGCGCCGCGAGCAGGGCCGAAGGTCCGGGCAGGGGATGAACCGCGACGCCCGCGGCTGCGCAGCGCATGACGAGGGCCGAGCCTGGATCCGACAGGAGCGGCGTGCCGGCGTCGCTGACGAGCGCCAGCGCCTGACCGCCCGCCATCGCCTCCACGGCCGCCGCGACCTGCGCCTCGCCGGCATGGGCGTCGAACCGCCGCACGGGCCGCCTGATGGCGTAATGGTCGAGCAGCCGGCGGCTCATCCGCGTGTCCTCCGCGAGGATCGCGTCGGCGGCCGCCAGTGTCGAGAGCGCGCGCAGCGTGATGTCCGCGAGGTTGCCGATCGGAGTTGCGACCACATGCAGGCCCGCCGGCAGCCTGCGCGCAGGCACGGAGATGCCGCCGAGGCTCCAGCTGAGGTCGCGCTCCGGCGTGTCGGCTGCGTCTGTCATGGTCCATTCATAGCAAGGCGGGCATCCGGAACGCCACAACCCCAGCGGAAGCGCCGTCGGGTTTCGGCTTTGTTAACCACCGTCCGTTAATGTGTTTTAACGATTCGACACGTCCGGAGCCTCGCCCGTGAGCACAGAAGCGCCGATTGCTGCCCCATCCTCCCTGTCGCGCCGGGGCCTCCTGCGCCTGTCCGGCAGCGCGAGCCTCGCCATGATGGCGGCGGCCTGCGGCGGCGGCGGCGGCCTCGATCCGCTGCCCGGCGGCGGGCAGGCCTCGTCCCAGCCGCAGGCGGGACAGGGCAACGTCATCGGCTCCGGGCAGGTTCGCGTCGGCCTGATCCTGCCGCTGTCTGCTCCCGGCCCCATCGGCATGGCGGGCGCCGCCATCCGCAACGCAGCCGAGCTGGCGATGGCCGAGTTCGACGGGCCGGACATCACGCTCCTCGTCAAGGACGACCGCGGCGAGCCCGCAGTCGCGCGCGAGGCCGCGACCCAGGCCCTGGCGGAAGGTGCCGAGCTGCTTCTTGGGCCGCTGACCGCGACCTGCGTGCAGCAGGCCTCCGCCGTCGCCAAGGCGGCCGGCCGACCCATGATCGCCTTCTCGAACGACACCAGCGTGGCCCAGCCCGGCGTCTATTTGCTGAGCTTCACGCCGCAGACCGACGTGATCCGGGTCATGAGCTTTTCCGCCGGCCGCGGCAAGCGCGGCATCGCGGCCCTGTTGCCCGAAGGGGCCTACGGCAACGTCATCGCCGCCGAATGGCAACAGCAGATCGCGCGGCTCGGGCTGAACCAGGGCCCGCTGCAGCGCTATGCGCCGGGCCGGGCGCCGGAAGCGGCGCGCGCGCTGGCCGCGCTGCTCGCCGGCGCCGATGCTTTGTTCGTCACCGACCAGACCGACGCGATGGCGAGCACCGCCGACGCCATCGCGTCGGCCGGCATCCGCCTGCAGCTGCTCGGCACGGGCACCTGGAACCAGATGTCGGTGCTGCAGAAGCCGGCGGTGCAGGGCGGATGGTTCGCCGCGCCGGAGGCGAGCGGCTTCAATTCCTTCGCCGAGCGCTACCGCCGCCGGTTCAACGCGAGCCCGACGCGGCTGGCGACGATCGGCTACGATGCCGTGGCGCTCGCGGCGGCGCTCGTGAAGACGCAAGGCACCGCCCGCTTCGCGCCGCAGACCTTGACGAACACATCCGGCTTCGCCGGCCAGGACGGCGTCTTCCGCTTCCGGCCGGATGGCACGAATGAGCGGTCGCTTGCCGTGCTGGAGGTCCGGAACCGGTCAGCCCAGGTCATCGCTCCCGCGCCGCGCAGCTTCACCGGCCAGACCTGACCGCATTGGCTTTCTGACCCGTCATCGCCGGGCTTGAACCCCGGCCACCGCATTCTCTCGGCGCCAAGCCAAAGGCTTGAATCGCTTGGCGCGTCGGCGCCCGTACATGCCTGTTGCATCTCTTCGAGTTTGCGCATAAAGATATCTTTATATGCGCAAGGAGAGTGGAACGATGGCAGGCATCGACGAGGCCGGCCTCAGCAGCTTCCGGGAGACGCTGGCCGCGCTGGAAGCGCTTGGCGAGCCCACGCGGCTGCGTCTGGCCGCCCTTCTCGCGGAAGCCGAGCTGACGGTCACGGAACTGACGACGATCCTCGGTCAGTCGCAGCCCCGCATCTCGCGCCATCTGAAGCTGCTCGTCGACGCCAATCTCGTCGAACGGCATCGCGAGGGCGCCTGGGCCTTCTTCTCGTTGCGGGAAGAGGGCTCGGTCCGCTTCGTCCGCGCGTCGCTGGCCGCGCTCGACCCGGATGATCCGGTCCTGGTGGCGGACCGGACGCGCCTGGCCGAGGTGCGGCTCGAGCGGACGCGCGCCGCCGACGGCTATTTCGCCCGGCACGCCGGGGACTGGGACCGGCTGCGTGCGCTCCATGTGCCCGACAGCCAGGTCGAGGCCGCCCTTCTGGCGGCCGTGGGGACCGGGCCCTTCCGCGCCGTGCTCGATCTCGGCACCGGCACCGGCCGGATGCTCACCCTTCTCGCCAGCCGCGCCGAGCGGCTCGTCGGCATCGACGCCAACGCCGCCATGCTCTCCGTCGCCCGTGCCAACATCGAGCGCGCCGGCCTTCGCAACGCGCAGGTCCGGCAGGGCGATCTCTACGCCCTGCCGATCGAGCGCGACGGCTACGATGTCGTGATCCTGCACCAGGTGCTGCATTACCTCGACGATCCCGCCCGCGCGATCCGCGAGGCGGCGCGGGCGCTGCGGCCCGGCGGACGGCTGTTCGTCGTCGATTTCGCGCCGCATGACCTCGAATTCCTGCGGGCCGAGCACGCGCACCGCCGCCTCGGCTTCGCCCGCGACGAGATCGCCGGCGCGATGGCGGAGGCGGGCCTCGTCGAGGCGAAGGCCAACGATGTCGGCGCCGACAAGGGCGCCAAGCTCACGGTGACGATCTGGCAGGGTCGGGACGCCCGCATCCTGGACGACACGAACCGCCTGCCGTCTCCCTCCAACTCCGATTCCGGCTACAGCGAGGTCGCATAACCATGGTCCTCACCCCCTTCCGCAAGAGCCGAGGCTCCGCCACGCGCTCGAGGCTCAAGGTCTCCTTCGAGTTCTTCCCGCCGAAGACCGAGGAGATGGAGAAGACCCTGTGGGAATCGATCGAGCGCCTGGCGCCCCTCGGGCCCTCCTTCGTCTCCGTCACCTACGGCGCGGGCGGCTCCACCCGCGAGCGCACGCATGCGACGGTCTCGCGCATCGTGCAGGAGACGAAGCTGAAGCCGGCCGCCCATCTCACCTGCGTCGCAGCGACCCGCGAGGAGATCGACGAGGTGATCCGCGGCTACTGGGACGCCGGCGTGCGCCACATCGTGGCGCTGCGCGGCGATCCGACGACCGGAGCGGGCACGGCCTACGCGCCGCATCCCGGCGGCTACGCCTGGACTCCCGACCTGATCGAGGGCATCCGCAGGGTCGGTGATTTCGAAGTTTCGGTTTCGGCCTACCCCGAGCGCCATCCCGAAAGCCCGGACATCAACGCCGACATCGAGATCCTCAAGCGCAAGGTCGACGCCGGTGCGACGCGGGCGATCACCCAGTTTTTCTTCGAGAACGACTTCTATTTCCGTTACCTCGACAAGGTGCAGGCCGCCGGCATCGACATCCCGATCCTGCCCGGCATCATCCCGGTGCTGAATTTCAAGCAGGCCGCCAACTTCGCGAAGCGCTGCGGCACCCATGTCCCGCAATGGCTGGCCGACCGTTTCGAGGGGCTGGACGACGATCCGGCGACCCGCAAGCTGATCGCGGCCGCCATCGCCGCGGAGCAGGTGACCGACCTGATCGACCGCGGCGTCACCGACCTGCATTTCTACACGATGAACCGCGCCGACCTCGTCTACGCGATCTGCCATCTCGTGGGCGCCAAGGGCGAAGCGGTGGCGGACAAGGCGGCTGCGTAGCCTTTTTCCTTCTCCCTTGGGAGAAGGTGTCATGCGGAGCATGACGGATGAGGGAGAACCTCAGTTCGTCGTGTTTCACCCTCATCCGACCGCCTCCGGCGGCCACCTTCTCCCAAGGGAGAAGGAAGGAGCGAAGCGTATGTCCACGCACAATCACGCCAACGGCGCCGAGGTCAGGGCGGCCCTCGCAGCGGCGGCGCGCGAGCGGATCCTCGTGCTCGACGGCGCGATGGGCACCGAGATTCAGGATCGCAAGTTCAGCGAGGCCGATTTCCGCGGCGAGCGTTTTGAAGGCTGGCGGCACGATCTCAAGGGCAACAACGATCTCCTCATCCTGACGCAGCCCGACGCCATCCGCGCGATCCACCTCGACTATTTCCTCGCCGGCTCCGACATCGTCGAGACGAACACCTTTTCCTCCACCTCGATCGCCCAGGCCGACTACGGCATGGAGGAGCTGGTCTACGAACTGAATTTCGAAGGCGCGCGCCTCGCACGCGAGGCCGCGGCCGAGGCTCAGGCGAAGGACGGCCGCCGTCGCTTCGTCGCCGGCGCGCTCGGACCCACGAACCGCACGCTCTCGATCTCACCCGACGTGAACAACCCCGGCTATCGCGCCGTCACCTTCGACCAGGTGAAGGCCTCCTATGCCGAGCAGATCAACGGCCTGATCGACGGCGGCGCCGAGATCATCCTGATTGAGACGATCTTCGACACGCTGAATGCCAAGGCTGCGATCGTCGCCTGCTTCGAGCAGTTCGAGGAGAACGGCGTTGATTTGCCGATCATGGTCTCCGGCACGATCACGGACCTCTCGGGCCGCACGCTCTCCGGCCAGACGCCGACGGCCTTCTGGCATTCGGTCCGCCACGCCAACCCCTTTACGATCGGCCTCAATTGCGCACTGGGCGCGAAGGAGATGCGCGCGCATCTCGCCGAGATCGCCCGCGCCGCCGACACGCTGGTCTGCGCCTATCCGAACGCCGGCCTGCCCAACGAATTCGGGCTCTATGACGAGAGCCCCGAATACATGGCCTCGCTGATCGGCGAGTTCGCCGAAGCCGGCCTCGTGAACGTCGTCGGCGGCTGCTGCGGCTCCACCCCGGCCCATATCCGAGCCCTCGCCGAGGCCGTGAAGGGCAAGAAGCCGCGCGCGATCCCCGAGGTTTCGCGCTTCATGAAGCTTTCGGGCCTCGAGCCCTTCACGCTCTCGGATAACATCCGCTTCGTGAATGTCGGCGAGCGCACCAACGTCACCGGCTCCGCCAAATTCCGCAAGCTGATCAAGGAGGACCGCTACGCCGAGGCGCTCGACGTCGCCCGCGACCAGGTGCAGAACGGCGCCCAGGTCATCGACGTCAACATGGACGAGGGCCTGCTCGACGCCGAGAAGGCGATGACGACCTTCCTCAACCTCATCGCCGCGGAGCCGGACATCGCCCGCGTGCCGGTGATGGTCGATTCCTCGAAGTTCCCGGTGATCGAGGCGGGGCTCAAGTGCCTTCAGGGCAAGGCCATCGTCAACTCCATCTCCATGAAGGAGGGCGAGGAGAAATTCAGGGCCGAGGCGCGCGTCGTGCGCCGCTACGGCGCGGCCGTCGTCGTCATGGCCTTCGACGAGAAGGGCCAGGCGGACACCTTCGCGCGCAAGGCCGAGATCTGCGCCCGCGCCTACCGCATCCTTGTCGATGAGGTCGGCTTCCCGCCGGAGGACATCATCTTCGACCCCAATGTCTTCGCCGTGGCGACGGGCATCGAGGAGCATGACAACTACGGCGTCGATTTCATCGAGGCCGTCGGCTTCATCCGGACGAACCTGCCGCATGCCCATGTGTCCGGCGGCGTCTCGAACCTCTCATTCTCCTTCCGCGGCAACGAGCCCGTGCGGGAGGCGATGCATTCCGTCTTCCTCTATCACGCCATCCAGCGCGGCATGGACATGGGCATCGTCAACGCCGGCCAGCTCGCGGTCTACGAGAACCTCGATCCCGAACTGCGGGAGCTCTGCGAGGATGTGGTCCTCAACCGCCGCCGCGACGCGACGGAGCGTCTTCTCGAGGCGGCGCCCCGCTTCGCCGCCCATGGCAAGGGGCCGGCCGCCAGGAATGACAACATCGAGTGGCGGGGTTGGGACGTCGACAAGCGGCTGGAGCATGCGCTGGTCAACGGCATCACCGAATATATCGAGGTGGACACCGAGGAGGCGCGCGCCCGTGCCGAGCGGCCGCTGCATGTCATCGAAGGCCCGCTGATGGCCGGGATGAACGTGGTCGGTGACCTCTTCGGCGCCGGCAAGATGTTCCTGCCGCAGGTCGTGAAGTCAGCCCGGGTCATGAAGCAGGCCGTCGCCTATCTCGAGCCCTACATGGCGAAGGAGCGCGAGGAATCGGGCCTCGCCGACCGGCCCGCCGCCGGCAAGGTGCTGATGGCGACGGTGAAGGGCGACGTCCACGACATCGGCAAGAACATCGTCGGCGTCGTGCTCCAGTGCAACAACTACGAGGTCATCGACCTCGGCGTGATGGTGCCGGCCGCCCGCATCCTCGACGAGGCGAAGAAGCACAAGGTCGATATCATCGGCCTCTCCGGCCTGATCACGCCTTCCCTGGACGAGATGGTCAACGTCGCCTCGGAGCTGGAGCGCGAGGGCTTCGACGTGCCGCTGCTGATCGGCGGCGCCACGACCTCGCGTGTCCACACCGCGGTGAAGATTCATCCGAACTACGCGAAGGGGCAGACCGTCTACGTGACGGACGCCTCGCGAGCCGTCGGCGTCGTCTCGTCGCTCCTGTCCGAGGAGAACCGCGGCCAGTATGTCGAGACGGTCCGCGCCGAATATGTGAAGGTCGCGGAGGCCCATGCTCGCGCCGAGCGGGACAAGCAGCGCCTGCCCATCGAGAAGGCCCGCGCCAACGCCTTCCGCATCGACTGGACGGATTATCACGTCGCGAAGCCCTCCTTCACGGGCACGCGCGTCATCTCGGCCCAGAGCCTCGAGGAACTGGTGCCCTACATCGACTGGACACCCTTCTTCCAGACCTGGGAGCTGAAGGGCCGCTTCCCCGCCATCCTCGAGGACGAGAAGCAGGGGACAGCCGCCCGCCAGCTCTACGAGGATGCGAAGGCGATGCTGAAGCGCATCGTCGACGAGCGCTGGTTCCAGGCGAAGGCGGTGCTAGGCTTCTGGCCGGCCAACGCCGTCGGCGACGACATACATCTCTACACCGGCGAGAGCCGCAGCGAGACGCTGGCCGTGCTGCATACGCTGCGCCAGCAGCTCTCGAAGCGCGACGGGCGCTCCAACACGGCGCTCGCCGACTTCGTCGCGCCCAAGGCCTCTGGCGTGGCGGACTATGTCGGTGGCTTCGTCGTCACGGCCGGCATCGGCGAGGAGGAGATCGCCAAGCGCTTCGAGGGCCGCAACGACGATTACTCGTCGATCATGGCCAAGGCGCTGGCCGACCGCCTGGCCGAGGCTTTCGCCGAATTCATGCACATGAAGGTCAGGCGCGAACTCTGGGGCTACGCCGCCGACGAACGGATCTCGACCGAGGCGCTGATCATGGAGGAGTACCGCGGCATCCGCCCGGCGCCCGGCTATCCGGCCCAGCCCGACCACACCGAGAAGGCGACGCTCTGGAAGCTGCTGCAGGCCGATCGGCGCATCGGCGTCACGCTGACCGAGAGCTTCGCCATGTGGCCGGGTTCCTCGGTCTCCGGCCTCTACATCGGCCATCCAGACGCGCATTACTTCGGCGTCGCCAAGGTCGAGCGCGACCAGGTCGAGGATTACGCGCTGCGCAAGGGCATGGATATCGCCGAGGTCGAGCGCTGGCTGTCGCCGATCCTCAATTACGAGCCGGCGGACTACAGGCTCGCCGCGGCGGAGTGATCAGGCGTCATGGCCGGGCTCGACCCGGCCATCCAGGTTTCCTTCAGGCAAGCTCGTCTCTTCCTAGGGTTCAAAGACGTGGATGCCCGGCTCGAGGCCGGGCATGACGTTGATCCTGGGCTGTGCGAGCCGGTCTTCCGAACCGGCCGGAGCTGCTCCCCTCAGAAGCTGTAGGCGATCTTCAGCTTGGCGAGGTGCCGGTTGAAGTTGAAGAGGTCGTAGTCACCGCCCCGGCGCTGGAAGGGGGCGGTGGGCAGGAACTGGGATTCGGTCTGGCCGGCGACCTGGATGTTGTAGGCGCCGGTGACGGCGAGCTTGTCGGTGGCCTGCCAGAAGAAGGTCGGTCCGACGAACCAGGCATGGCCGGCATCGCGGTTCAGAAACGTGCCGAGATAAGCGCGCTGATGCGATCCCTCGACGCCGAGGTAGAACGTATCGGTCAGCTTGTAGGCGAGCGAGGCGCGGAGGTTGAGGAACGAGGACTTGAAATAATCCTTGTTGCGCACGCCGTTAAAGCCGCTGATCGGGTCGTTCCAGAAAGCCGCGTGCTCGATGTTGATCGCGCCGAAGAGCTTGTCCTTGACCAGCTCGAAGTCGATCAGGACGCGGGCGAGGTTCGAGACGAGCGTGCCCGACGGTCGGTCGGCATTGCCGAAGGCGTCGACGAAGGTCGGGAAGCCGGCGGCCGTCGCGAAAGTGCTGTAGCGGCGGTTGAAGACGCCGGGCTCGGTGGTGATCGTCAGGC